>ERZ1673740.149-NODE-149-length-99960-cov-12.766528_pt1 | contig 99960 bp, 68 predicted proteins | sample MGYA00580221_ERZ1673740 | MGnify/ENA primary metagenome ERZ1673740 (study PRJEB41218, sample SAMN15661786) | gut metagenome | host: Homo sapiens | place: Canada: London | collected 2015-08-20/2019-03-30 | study: EMG produced TPA metagenomics assembly of...
CTAACGGTCTGACTCCGATTTTCTGTATCGGTGAGGTACTGGAAGAACGCGAAGCAAACAAGCAGAATGAAGTGGTAGCCGCTCAGCTGGCTTCTGTATTCTCTTTGTCTGCCGAAGATTTCTCTAAGATTATTTTGGCTTACGAGCCGGTTTGGGCTATCGGTACCGGTAAGACTGCTACTGCAGAACAAGCACAGGAAATCCACGCTTTCATCCGTTCCTTGATTGCTGAAAAGTATGGTAAGGAAATTGCTGACAACTGCTCTATCCTTTATGGTGGCAGCTGTAAGCCTTCTAATGCAAAGGAACTGTTTGCCAACCCGGATGTTGACGGCGGTCTGATTGGTGGTGCTGCTTTGAAGGTTTCTGACTTCAAGGGTATCATCGATGCCTTTAATTAAATAGTTGAAAGCTGAAAGTTGAAAATGGATTGCATGTCGTATCTGCATAACTGTTTTCCATTTTCAGCTTTCCATTTTCCGTTATATAAAGATATTGACTCATGAAAAAGCTTGGTTTACTTTTAGTTGCATGTTTCGCTTTTGCAACGATTTCTGTAGCGCAGAATAATATTGTGAAAAGCCTGGAACGTAATGTGCCGGGACAAGGCAAGGTGACTATCCATCAAGATGCACGCATTGCGGCATTGATAGGTTCGGAGTATGTTCCTGCCGGTTCGGATGAGCAGAAAGTGATTAAAAGTTCGGGTTACCGCATACAAGTTTATGCAGGGAATAATACCCGTCAGGCCAAGAACGAAGCTTATGCGGTAGCTACCCGCATCAAGGAACATTTTCCCGAACTTACAGTTTATACCTCTTTCAATCCCCCCCGTTGGCTGTGCCGTGCAGGAGATTTCCGCAGTATCGAAGAAGCGGATGCCATGATGCGTCAGTTGCGGGCTACTGGTGTATTCAAGGAAGTTTCTATCGTGAAAGAGCAGATAAACATCCCCTTATAAAGAATTATCATGTTAGGAAAAGAAGAAATTGTATCTCCTTCATTAGATGAATTGAAGGAACATTATCACCGCATCCTTACTCTGTTGGGTGAAGATGCCGGACGTGAAGGTTTGCAGAAGACACCTGAACGGGTGGCGAAGGCCATGTTGTCGTTGACGAAAGGGTATCATATGGACCCGCACGAGGTACTCCGTTCAGCCAAGTTTCAAGAAGAATACAGTCAGATGGTGATTGTGAAAGACATTGATTTCTTCTCGCTTTGCGAACATCACATGCTTCCCTTCTACGGAAAGGCACATGTGGCATATATTCCTAACGGCTACATTACCGGACTGAGCAAGATAGCCCGCGTAGTGGATATTTTCTCTCACCGCCTGCAAGTGCAGGAACGTATGACTCTCCAAATAAAAGAGTGTATTCAGGAGACGCTGAATCCGCTGGGGGTTATGGTTGTTGTGGAAGCCAAACACATGTGCATGCAGATGCGCGGAGTAGAGAAACAGAACTCCATTACCACTACATCCGATTTTACCGGAGCATTCAACCAAGCGAAGACCCGCGAGGAATTTATGAATTTAATCAGGCATAATTCTTGACGGAGAACTCCCCGAATTGAATTTAAAAATTCAGGATGACTCTGTCTCCCAGCCGCTTTGCCATGATGCTTTTTACTTTGTTCAATTCGTTGTAGCGCTCCATGATGCTGTTACACTGGGTTTCATCATTGGCTATGGCAGGGTTCTGTAACGCAAATAGGGTATGCTTCAATTCTTCGCAGACGATGGCATATTTGAAGTTTATCATTAACCGTGGAATTAGCTCATAGAGGCGTTCTTCGTCCGTCACCATTTGTTCTATCTGTGATTTCCTTAACTGATAGCGGTTGCTGATAAGCTCCACACTCAGCTTGCTGATGACGGGGTCGGGATGCGCCACAAAATACCGTTCGGCGGTAAAACCCTCATTGTGGATACGTTCGGCAGCCTCTGTCAGGATTTGCCGGTGAAGCGGATTGTGGAAGGCAAGTTCGTCTTCTTTTAAATCATTGACTATATATTCAGTTACAGTGATAGGGGTTTCCTGCCCCTCTTCATTGGTGACATTGCACATCACCCGCTCACCATAGAGCACTACCATCTTCAGAATAAGTCGTTCGTATTTATAGAACTCCTGGCCCTCCTTGCCCTCCTGCGGGATGAAGGATACATATTCTTCCTCGGGTGGAAAAGGTGGAGGTGTTTCGGAAGGGAGACCGGCAGGCAGTGATTGGGACGGATAGCCAGCTTGTTGTGCGTCGGGGCTGGTAGCTGCAGTATGACTGCCATTGACCCCCGCTTCTGCATTGGCTCTTGCGGCATTGGCCGACCGACGCTCACGTTCTGCTCGCTCAGCTTGTTGCTCGGCTTGCTTTTCTCGACGCTTGGCAACCTCAGAAACCAGCAGTTTGTCTTCTACGTGCAATAATTGGGCGCACTCCTTGATATAGACATCACGCACAATGGCTTCGGGAATGATGGAAATGCTTTGCACAAGGTTTCCTATAAGCTCGGCACGCTTGATGGGGTCTTTTCCAGCATCTTCCAGCAACAGATTGGTTTTGAAGCGGATAAAGTCCGTTTCATTCTCTTGTATGAAGGCCTGGAACTCCGTCGCATTGTGTTTGCGGGCAAAGGAGTCCGGGTCGTCACCATCGGGCAGGAGGCAGACTTTGACGTTCATGCCTTCTTCCAGCAACATATCAATACCTCGGATAGAAGCCTTTATACCGGCAGCATCACCGTCGTAGAGCACTGTCATATTGTTGGTGAAACGATGAATCATCCGGATTTGTCCGGATGTCAATGCTGTGCCCGAAGAGGCAACCACATTCTCTATGCCCGATTGGTGCATGGAAATGACGTCTGTATAACCTTCGACCAGAAAACAACGGTCTTGTTTCACAATGGCTTGTTTGGCAAAATATATGCCGTACAGTTCATTGCTTTTATGGTAAATCTCCGATTCAGGCGAGTTGACGTACTTCACCTTGACGCCTTTGGTGGCGCCGGCAAGCACACGTCCCCCGAAAGCCACCACCTTGCCGGAGAGAGTGTGTACCGGAAAGATGACCCGCCCCCAGAAGCGGTCGCGCAGTCGGTGGTCGTCCGTCTCGTAGCAGAGGCCGGTCTTGACAAGATAATCCTTTTTATAGCCTTTTTTCAAAGCTTCCTGGGCAAGGGCATCGTGGCTCTCGGTACAATAGCCCAACTGGAACTTCTCGATGATGTCATCCCGGAAGCCGCGGCTGCGGAAATAGGCCATGCCGATACTCCGTCCGTCTACGTGGTTCTTTAGGATATTCTGGAAGTAGTCACGGGCAAAGTTGTTCACAATGAAGAGGCTTTCCCGTTCGCTCTGTGCTATCTTCTCCTCGCTGGATAGTTCGCGTTCTTTGATTTCAATGCCGTATTTTTTTGCGAGATATTTCAGCGCCTCAGGATAAGACATCTGTTCGTGCTCCATGATGAAATGCACTGCATTTCCTCCTTTTCCGCAGGCAAAACACTTGCAGAGCCCTTTGGCGGGGGATACATAGAAGGAAGGGGTTTTGTCATCGTGGAAAGGGCACAGACCTACATAGTTCACACCGCGTTTGCGCAGGGTGACAAAGTCTGATACGACATCGTATATCTGTGCGGCATCAAGTATGCGGTCTATGGTGGGTTGGTCTATCATTGTCTCTTTTCTAACTTGTGCAAAAGTACATGATATTTCTTGGATAATCAAAAAATATCATATAGGAAAGAGCAGACCGGAACCCTACATCATCATAAAATTCCCGTGGATTGTATAGTCGAGTTTTTCTTTCAATCTTTGTATGTCAACCGGCTTGGACATATATCCGTTAAAGCCATTCTGCATAATCTTTTCTTTGTCCGAAGCAAAGGAGTATGCCGTTACTGCAATGATAGGTACCGTTTTGGATACTTTACGTATTTCGCGAGTAGCTTCATATCCATCCATTTTAGGCATATTGATGTCCATGATGACCACATGCGGATGAAACTTCTGATGGAGTTCCACGGCTTCCTCCCCATCCCAAGCATGAACCAACTCATAATCTTTCTGTAGGATAGACTTGAACAGCATATAGTTGCTTTCGTTGTCCTCTGCTATCAGGATTATAGGCTTTTCCTTGCTTCTCTCGTTCAGAAGAGGCATTAAAGTTAGATTATTTTCCTTTTGAGCCTCTTTCGGTTTATAAGGTATTGTAAACCAGAAAGTACTTCCTTTACCTTCTCCTTCGGATTCTACTCCGATGCGTCCTTTCATTTTTGTGACAATGTTTTTGCATATTGAGAGCCCTAATCCCGTTCCTTGTATAAAGGTGTTTACTTTGGTAAACCGTTCAAATATTTTCTTCTGATTCTCTAGTGAGATGCCTATGCCCGTATCTTTTACGTAGAAATAGAGTTCTTCTCCACGGATTTTGTATCCAAACATAATCTCACCTTTCTCTGTAAATTTTGCAGCGTTGACCAGCAGGTTGATGAGGACTTGAGAGAGACGGTTATGTTCTGTCTGTACATAACAAACTGGTACTTCAGGAACGAATTGTAGGGCAACACCTGTTTGCAGTCTGCCTCGTACAGTGTTTTCCACATCTTTTGCCAACTGATTTAAGTCGACATTCTGATAATTGAATTCCAGTGTATTTGCTTCTATTTTTGAAAGATCCAGGATGTCACTTACCAGTTGCAATAGCAACTGGTTGTTGGTTTCTATGATACTGATGAACTCTTTGCGTTCGGTTTCGTTTTCGGTTGCAGTCAGCAGGCTGGAGAATCCTACGATGGCATTCAAGGGGGTACGTATCTCGTGGCTCATATTGGCTAGAAATGCAGATTTCAGCCGGTCGGATTCTTGGGCTTTTTCTCGTGCTCGGATAAGCGCTTCTTCTTGCCTCTTGCGTTCTGTTATCAGTAAAAGGGAGCCGACAAGCGATATTGGACAGCCGTTTTTGTCGCGCTGGTCAATTACTGCGTTGGTTTCCATCCAATCTGTTATTTTTCGCCCTTCTACTTCGGTGATAATACGATATTCTTCTTTGATATGCTGCAACTTGCCTGAAATGAGATTTTCATGTACATGGTGCATACGTTCGAAGTCTTCCGGGTGTATCTTTCGGAAATATTCTGACGCCTTGATAATATCTACTTGGACTGTAGAGTTCTTCTCCTTTGTAAAGTTCATGTGGTCTAATATCTTTTGTGCTTCGCAATAAATCAGACCCTCCTTTAAATCCCAGCGCCATGGTATGATGCGTGCTATGCCCAATGTCATTTCCAGTTTTTTATTAATCTCTCGCAATGTGTTTTCGGCATCTTTGCGCGCTGTAATATCTACGGCAAAGACATCCAAAGTGTGTTTTTGGGATGCCGGGCAAAGAATGAATTCGTAAAAGCTGTTTGTTTGTTTGAAGTAATGAGTAAATGTTACCGTTTGCTTTTCTTGGAATACCATTTCCATGAAATGTGTCAGGTGCTCTATTTGGGAGAAGGCATTTTTTTGTGAACCATCGGTAGTTGGCGTAAACTGGTCGTTGAAAATAATATTGCCGCATCGATAGCTCATATCTGCTATCTGTCCCGTTTTGTCGAAGAAAACCTCTATTTGAGTATAAGATATCGGCATATTACGTAAAAGGGTATCATGGGCACTTAGCAAGGTGATTTTCTTTTGCTGGAACCGATAAATGACTAAAGCTATGATAAGTAGTGAGAGTATCAACACTACTCCGCAAATAATCCACCATTGATACTTCTGCCAGAATGTAAGCGGTTTATTGATGAATACCGAGTCCTTAGGACAGAGTGTGGTGTCCAGACCGTCCATCTGCAGTTGCTGGTAGTTGATGAAGGGATAGGATTTCTTGCTATATGTAAATGGGATATTCTGTGCATCCTCTCCTGCAAATATCTGTTTGAGGGCTGAAGAAAGCGCGTTTTGCACTTCCATGCGGTCATAGAAATATCCTCCCGCAAACCCCTCTTTACCCACATAGGCATTCCTTAATGCAAATACGGGTTGAGGCGATGATGCAACTAACTGAAAGTCTCCACTGATGAGTGTAGGAAAACCGAGTAGATTCTTACGCTCGTAAAACCATGTGGAAAATAGCATACCCGTCTCCGGTTCATCATTTAGCAGATATGCCTGTAATTCGTTTTGGTTTCTTTCATTACCTATTAAGCGTTCATAGTGGAGGTTTGGATACTTTGACGTTATATAGGCATGAATAAGCCGGTCCAAGTCTTGGTTATGATAGAGTTCATCTGCTGCGAATACAATCGTTTTCATTTTTGGCAGCATCTGTACCATCATGTCGATGGTCTCTTTGTACATATACGGCGTTTCGATAAAAGTAAAGTTGTATTGCGGCCGCAGGTCAACCAGAGGAGATGTAATGGCATTGGAAATGTGTATAGGACGTCCGGTGAAATAATATTCCCGTGGAGCATACGTGTCTTCGTTGCCGACCAATACTATTGGAATATTTCCCCACTCACTCAAAATACGTTCCCTTAAAGTAAAAGCCATGTTGCCGAGAAGTACAAGATAATCGGGTTTCTTATCCTGGAAACGTTCGAAAATGCCATTCTCCATCCGGATATACAATGAGTCATTACGAATGAACGTCCCGTTCATGTGTACTACATCGGCTGTGATGTCCTCTATAGGAGATGTTTGCAGCAGGATGGGAGTTATAAGTTCTTGGCTCCAGGGGGCGCTTTCATTGTACGAGTTTATAATAAGTAATCTGCGGTGTTTGCCGACTATGGTTGCTGTGGCAAACGCCGAACTTAAATATAGAAAAATGAAACATAAGCTAATTATGCATCTTTTAGATAAAAATACTTTCATGACCTGATTTTTCAAGCAACACATTGTCTAATGGCAATTTAATTGCTACGTATTATTTATACAAAAATAATACAAATGTATTTTAATCATAAAATATAGTCGCTAAAATTAAAAATAATTAACGGCGTCTTTTTGTTTTATGCACTGGAAGTTTAATGTAATTATTATTTCATATATCTGTCTTGTATTATCTGGCAAGTGTGTACAAGGGTGAGAGCAGATAGAAAAGGGAGTTAACAGATTGTAATAAAAAGATGAAAAGGATATTTTCATCTTGAAAAAAGTTATATTTTTGCACCCGCTTTTGAAAATGGTATCGGAGACATTTTTGTTTTTATATAAATTCAATTGGTATTATGAACATTTTTTGTAAGAAAATCTTTGTTCCCCTTTTGTGCGGAACATTATTTTGGAGCGCTTGCTCAGATGATGCACCGTCCGGAGAAGATAGCGGGCAGCAAACTTATTCATTGGTGGTGAAAAGTGTCACTGCTTCGGGAGAGGATTCCTTCGGGGAACTGCGTGAGGTATCGGTTTTTCAGTTCAGTGGCGGCAGCTTATATAGGACGCAATTGCTGAATCCGAAACAAGATGGTACATCCAGCATCTCTGCACTCAGCGGCTCGCGGTTATATTTTCTTTCAGAAGTGAAGCTGCCCGTTCAGGAAGAGAAACTGACCGAAGAGGAATTGTGTAATATGGCCATTGGCGAAGGGCTTCATGATAATTCCGCTCCGGATTTCATGTCGGCGGTGGTTCAATTGGAAGATGATGTCGAGACGCGCAATAATCCGGAGGTCAGTGTGGGCATGAAACGTGGGGTGGCCCGTATCGACCTGAACACTACGGCCGACGATAAGACGCGGATTGAGGAGATTATAGTGGAAGATGCCCCGGCCGAAACTTTTCCGTTTCAGGAAGGCGTTGCCGTGTCGGACAAGACGGTGAAATATGTGAAGACGTTTGAACCGGCATTCGGAGGGGAACAGCCGAACGTGTTCCGTATTTTTGAAAGTATACATCCGGTTCATATAGTTTTACGTGGTGCGTATGATGGAATACCCATCAGGCTGAAAATGCAATTGCCGCGTATAGAACGCAACAAGGTGTATGAATTGTCGGTACTTAACATAGGGGCTACGGTAGAAGGCGTTTTCGAAATCAAGCCGTGGGAAGAGGGCGAAACGGTGACCGGCAAGCCCGATACAGACCACCGCATCCTGCTGGATGCTTCCCGGTCTGTTATCCCCGAGGGGGTATCGGTAGATTATGAGAACAACATTGTAGAAGTGCCTATGACGGGAGTAGATGGCATGAAACTGGCGTTTCTGGCCGACACCCGGATAGACATTGCATCTGCCGAAGGAGTTGTGGATGGCGTGATGCTGACCGACATGGCGGTGACTGAAGAGGCCGAAGGAATTGTCTCTTCCTTCAGTGTATCTGTTCCGGCGCAAGGCAGCGGACGGTTGGGGTATTCGTTCATGGTGCACCTGAAGAATGCACTTATGGGCGGTTCTTATGATTACGTGGAAGTACGCGTGGCTCCGAGTGACAAGCAGATTGAAACGGTAGAGATGGCAGGAAGCGTGTGGATGGCTTTTAATGCACGCAGCAGCGACCTCGAAGACCAGATTTATCCGTTGGACGGTGCTACGGTGGAAGACATGTACCGCACCAGCTGGATTAATACGGTCGGTGGTCTGTTCCAGTGCGGTCGCAAGTATATGTATGTGCCTTGGCAGGGATATAACCCTTCTAACAACCTGGGCAACCAGACTGCCGACATGCCTTGGCAGAATGATTCGCACATGCCTTGCCCTGAAGGATATAGAGTGCCTACCCGCGACGAACTGAACTCCTTGCTTCCGAAAGGCCAAGAGATTCCCGGTACTTATACGGCGGGAAACGGAGAGCGGATTACCGCCACGCTCCATGTGGGAGAAGGTACGTTGGTGACTCCTACCGGTGTCACCGGAACACAACATTACGTGAAGTTTACTTCGGAAGATACCGGCCGTTACCTCATCATACCTTTGGCAGGCGGGAAAGGCGACAAATCGACCTCCAACAATCCCTCTTTCGGAAAACGTGCCGTGTTGTGGACTAGCCAGCGCGACGGTTGTCCCGGAGGATATGCCTGGGCCTATTGGATGCAGTTCGAAGGAAAAGATTCGACCGTCATTGCCGAACAGCGATTGCAGATGGAGGCGTTCGCGTCCTTGCGTTGTGTAAAGAAATAGAGGAGGGCAGGACATGAAGATTATAAGAATTATAATGCTTTTGGGATTGCTGCCGTTGCTGGCCAGCTGCTCTTCGGACGGGCTTGGCTTCGACAGCGCTGAACAGGCCGGCGCAGGGCAGGTGACCTTCCGGTTCGGCTTGCAGGCAGATGTCACTGCCGGGGTGCGCACCCGCAGCGAACAGCCGGAACCGATAGCCCGTATGTGGTATGCCATAGCCGACGAACGGGGCGAAGTAATCAAGCCGTTGTATCAGAAACTGGAAGCCGATTTCTCCAAACTGACCATCGAAGGATTGGGGTATGGCGACTATACCGTGGTGTTTCTTGCTACCACCCATCCGGAATCGGATATTACGGTTGACGAGCCGGCCCTGCTGTCGGATGCCTGGCTGGTGAATCACGTGGAAAAGGCACCGCTTGATGAGGCCTGGTTCTATAAGAAGATAGCGTTGCACATCGGCCGGGAGCAGGCTCCGGTGATGCAGACCGTCTGCCTGGAACCTTGTGTGGGCAGGGTAGATGTCGATTTGGATGTGTCGTCCGACTATATGTGGCGGTTTATCCGCAACATAGAGGTCTCTTTCGATGATGCCCAAGGGGTGTATGCCGGTATTCAGGCCGGTGGCGAGTACGCAGGTGCCGGAGGAGTGGACGCTTACAACATCACGCAGCGCCGTTCATTCTACTCGTTGCCCGGACGGGAGGCACTTTCCGGACGGGTGACGATTGAGTCGGAGCGTAGCGACGGAACTTCCTTTATGCAGGTCTATCGCTTCAGTGGTTGCAAGATAGAAGCCGGACGCGTGTCGCATATCCGCATCAATTACCGCCATCCCGAAAGTGGCGAAGGCTTGCTCTATGTACGCGAGGAGGATTTCTCCCGATTCCGGACGGATACCATGTTTCTGGCCGACGAACCGCGCGAGGTGTTCTACGATAGCAATCGCCGTTCCTTTCGGGTGAATGCCCCGTTGCAGGTGTCGGTGTCCGATGATCATCAGCTGCTTGTAAAGTTCTTCTCGCCGATTGGCATCAGTGGCGTCAAGATACTGTGCCGTTTCAACAAGGTGAGCACGGAATTCTTCGAACTGGCTCGTTTCGACCGCATTTATCCGTTTATGGAGGCATCGTTCCCCTTGCCGGTGGTCAGTTCGGAACGTACGTTTGTAGCGGAGAACGGTCGCCGGATAACAGTTCCGGCACAGCCGGAACTCTCCAATGACGATGTGACGTTGCTTGTCCGTACGGAAGACCCCTTCATGAAAAAGATAGAGCAGATAGACAGCCGGTGGTTTATCCGCTTTTCCGCTTATTCGGCCGATAACGGGCATGCTTATTGGCGGCATATGGATCCCTTGCTTTGTCGTCACGGAGTGGCGTTGGTGCTCAACATGGCTTTCATGTTCGCTTCCGAAGAGTTCAATGTGGAAATGAATGCCTACGAGGGCAAGCTGAAGGACAATGGAGGAAATCCGATAGACCTGGATGCTTTGCGGCAAAGAATCCGCAACCACGGCGGTCTTGTGTTGGGCCGTGTGGTCGGAGTAGGTGGTTTGGGTGGAGGCAACACTTATGGTCTGGCCGATTATTGTTATAAAGGTGTTTACTTTGATGCCACGGCGCCGGGAGCCAATCCGCATAATTATGCCCGTCAGGCCATGTTTCACGAGTATGGGCATTGTTTGGGCTACAATCATAGCAGTACGATGACATACGGTGACCAGTGGACAGTACTTTGCGCTACAGTTTTTGTGGGCATGGGGCAAGATGGCAAATTGCCGGTATGTTCAAAAGAGGTGGTAGGAGGTTTACCAATGTAACGTGACAAAAAAACGCGGCATCGAACCATGTGTTCGGTGCCGCGTTTTTTCTCTTTTGGTGTCAACTGTTAGGATTTTCGGTGATTAATGCACCTCTCCAAGGGGTTACTTCGACAGATAGTGTGAGGTAGTGACTGTCTTTTTCATCCGGGGTGTCCGGAGTTATGGGAGCGGGGTCGTTTTCCGAAATGCGCGGATGTCCCAGACGGTTGATTCCCGTTACGGAAAGCTTGTAAATGTTGTTGCGCACGATGGCAAACTCCATAGGTCCCGTCACGGTGTCGTCGTTGTTGTCATTGTGCCGGTTCCAGCAGAAGTAGTAGCAGTAATAGCCTGCTGCGTCGTAGTCGTCCGTGTTCGATTGGTAAAGGGTGAACTGTGCCTTTTTGGCGGCTTTCCTGAAATTGGCCTGGAATGCCTCGTTGCCAATGTTCTGTTCATGCCACTTTTGCCACAGATAGTCCGGGCTTGTTTTGTCTGTGCTATAGACGGCTGTTTGCCCATTGCTTTTTATGGTGATATTCTTCTTCTTCTTCTCATTTCCGAATACGGCTTTATAGAACCTGCTGTTCTCCTCTGTCAAGAAAGCTTTTTCGCGCACTTCCTCCCATGTCACGTAGAGTGTATTGGCATAGGAATAAAGGATGGGGTCTTTAGCCGGATTTCCCTTGGCATTTGCAATGGCATCTTTCAGTTTCCGGGATGCCTTGTCGGTCGCCATGATTTGCCCCTTGAATACGATGCCGGTGCTGATTCCGTTCTGTTGCAGTTCTATGCCGGGAATGGTGTTTTCGGTTACATACCGCCATGTGTGGTACCCTTTCCCTTTATTCTTGACAACCTTTGAAATTTGCGAGGTGTACCATTGGCTGCGTGCGGTGGCGTCAATGTCCCAGTTTCCCCCTTCATAGTTGCCGAGGCAGAAGTTGAAGAAATCCTTGAAGGGATAACTTTTATCGATGTTTTTGGCGGTTCCGCTTTTTATTGCGGCATCCGTATTTACCACATAGTTGGTTTTCGGGCCGTGGCTATGTTCTGCTCCGCATATCTGTGCGTTGGCATTGGCACCGTTGTCCGACACGCGTCGCAAGTAGTAGAAGTCGCGGCTCATGTTTACCAAAGCCATTTTGGTCAGTTTCACTTTTAGGGTGGCGTTTCCTTCGTCATTCCCCACTACGTAGGTTTGGTCTTTGTTTTTACTTCCATCCTTGGAGTCGAAGCGCGCCACGGCACGTTCCACCAGGATGGTGCCTTCATTGTTCACCTCTTTTTTTCCGGTGCCTTTATGGTTTGTTCCGGAGAAGTGGAAGGGTGTGCTCTCTTGGAAATGGCTTTTCCAGGATTCTATGTTTTTAGGAATTCTCTTTTCAATGCACGTTCGGGTTGCGGTGGACATAAGGAATCCATGCTGATGGTCTTTTCCTCCCCATACGCTTTCTCCTCTTATTACATTGCCGTTGGCATCTTCAGTTATATTCTCGGTTTTGTGTATCCATTCTTTCAGCATGAAGTGCTCTTTAAAGAGGTTTTGCAGTTCGTTTGTAGGGTTGCAGAAGACGTAGAGGTGGATTCTGTCTTTTCCTTCATCGAGTATCCCGTCGGCCTTGTAGTAGGCAGCCAATGCGGCTTTGTCGATTTTCTGGACGGTACTGACGGTGCCTTTTGCTTTGTTGAGGTTTGTCAGTGATACTTGTTCGCCGCAGGCAATGAATTTGTTGTCTTTATCTGCCAGTACAAGCAGGATGTTGTTCACCCGATTTTCGTGCTCTTCTCCCGTTATGGCATTGCCGGTGCTGTTGTTGTCGGTTTTATTGTTTTCATTTGTTGTGTTTTTATCAGTTGTGGACAGTTGCACTTGTACGTTCACGTACACTGCATCTTCCGGTTTGTCCGGCATTGCATCTGTTTTACGCCTGCTTTTGGGTTAGTAGGGTTGCCGCAACTTGTAATGGTACATATCGCCAATATGCTGATAAAAAACATGTTCCAGTATCTCTTTTTCATAGCGTAAATTTATTAAGAATTTCGGCATACAAAAATAAGACAAACGACAATGGATTCCAATTTTTAACTATTTTTTTCTGACTTTTCTCTATAAATGTTCAAATTCTTCTGTTGTCAGTTTGGTTGCTTGGATAATCATTTCCGTAGCTACTCCCATTGTTTTGAGATTGCGGGCTATCTCGAAACGACTGGCTCGTATACCTTCTTCTCTCCCTTCTTCTCTTCCTTCCATCAGCCCTTCCAGTTTATTGCCTTTTTGGGGGTGATTTCGAGTAGAGTTCATCGTTATGCTATTCTGAAGTAGGGCGGCAGATGGTGGCGTACATTTCCCTGCATTCTTCGGAACTGTCGACTGTTTGTAAGTGAACTACCCTGGTCGTTCGAGTGAACTACCGGTGTCGTTCAATCGAATAACTGGGGTCGGCTGCCTGAACTACCCTGGTCGTTCACTTGGATAAAAGCGCTCCGATGTGCTGAAGGCGGCAACTTGTCCGATGCGAAGAAGGGTGTTTCAGAATCACGTGTCGACGGTTTGTCGGTTGCTGATGCCGTTTCTCTTTATCATAGAAGAAAAGAAGTTTCACCGGAAAAGCCGATAGATAGGGCGAAAGTGTGATAAGGTGAAGGCTGTGAGGGTTTGAAATCATTCTCCGTGTAGGGACTGATTTCGGCTTTCTTTCGCAAGGTGTGAGAGGACCTGCTCCGGCAGTGCTTCTTTTAGGAGGACGTGTTTTTCTTTGTCCAGCAGGTAGAGGGTGGGCATGGAGGGGAGTATGTACAGTTCGTTGTCGGTGAGGGTGTGAGAGGCGGTTCCGGCCATCCAGTCTGTGGGCAGTCTGTTTCCGGCACGGGGGGCGGCTTCGGGACGCGGGGCTGTTTCGGGGGTGTTTTCGGTGTTGATGGCTAGCACGGTGAGCAGTCCGTCGTGCAGCATCTGCTTGAAGAGACGGTCGTCGTGCAGCAGGGCGATGGTCTGGCGGCAGTGGGTGCAATCGGGGTTGTAGAACATCAGGAGCAGGCAGTGGGCAGAGGGGGTGGTGTGCAGCGTCCGGTGGTCTCCTTCCGGGGTGAAGTAGGCGAAGTCGGTGGCTATGGTGCCGGGGCGGTTCTTCAGGGCGGCAGAGAGGAGGAAGCGGGGGCGGGACTTTTCGGTATCATTCAGCAGGGGGGTGTGGGCGATGGCTTCCAGAAAGGGGATGAAGTGCTCCTCGCTCTGCATGGGCGAACCGATGGTATAGAGGTACTTCTCGGCCAGTTCGGCCAGTAGCAGGTAGGCGGGTTTGTCGGCTTCGGCGCGCTGCATTAGCAGGTGCACGGCTTCGGTGCGGGCTTCGGCAGGTGCATGGGGGAAGAGGGAGAGGTAGTTGACGAGGTTTTGCTCCATGAAGCCGGGATTGCGGCTGCGCAGGGTGTCGGCGAAGGACATGCTGTCCCAGAAGTGTGCCAAGAGGTAGGAGGCGCGTTCGTGGGGAGTGCGCAGGGTTGCGGGGATGGCAGGCAGGGGCAGGTCTTGTGTCTGATTTTGTTGTGCGTTCATGCTGCCACTGATGGCGGTAAGCATGAGGCATATCAGAAAAATTGAAAGTCTGTCATTCATTTCTCTCTCTGTTAGTTTAAGAGCCTGTTTAAATTTTGTCCGGCATTTTCAAAAGAAACTGAGTGAAAACTTCTTTAAGCAAAATTTAAACAAGCCCTTGAATGTCCGCTGATTATTTTTCTACACAGCGGATGAAGCAAGCATCCTTACCAGTGTTTGCAGCACTCACCCCATACGGGAAAAAGTCAAAGGTAAAGTAGTTGAAATCCCACCCTATTACATATTCAAAATCGAGTCCCATACTATGACCTTTATTTCTCGAATATTTGTTAAGCCAATAAACTGCTCCCGGCCTCATATATATATCATAAAAGAGAGGCGTGTTATTTGCGGTAGCATCCGGTAAGAATGCATTTTGATAACTAGCATATCTTAGTATTCCAGGTCCTTTAGAGTTGCTATTCCCCCCCTTCGTGTCATCTTGTTTTCTATGACCATATCCGGAAGCTCCAATGGGGAAAAACAGGTTCTTTCCATTTTTTTTATTGTAGACAAAGCACCCCCGCATTCCACGCCGGGTATTTTCATAATCGTACCCATAGACCTCTGTTATATGATTCAAAGTTTCTTGAGATTCATCCCCATATAGCACTCCATATCCTTCCGCTATATCTTCTCCTTGGTATAGATTTAAAAAATCTTCAAAAGAAGCTATGCGGGCATTGTGAATTTCCAGATTGTCAAACGCGGGTTCTGGTGGAGTATCTCCCCAAGGATTAAAGTCAGGAGGTGTTATAGCGCTCCATGTGATTTCCTGTTTATTTTCCGTGTTATCGGTGGCAATCAGTAACTTATCTGCATTATTCTTAAATTTATCCGGTGTTATCTCGATCCAAGGAGTTTCTGAATTTTTATTGCACATTGCATCAATCGGTTGGTCTAAGTTCAGGAATTTGAACAACGAGCCTTCTTCCAAAGGAGAATCTGTTTCCTTCGAACTTGTCCGTAGATTATGGGCATGCCACTTGGTTCCTGTTCCATCGAATAAGTCATCCGGAGCATCTCCTTGTCTGACGAAAATCAGATGATAACAAGTATAATTGTGATATTCTACCCGGATAATGGCATAACGGTTTTCCTGCGGGCTGCAGGTTCCATTAAATTTGATACGAAAATCTATCGTAGAACCAGTCTCTCCTCCGATGGTATCGGTGGAAGCTCTTGTTTCGTCACTTAATTTGATAAAATTGTCTGTTCCACAATATACATACGCTTTCCAAGGACCTTCTGAAGTAAATGTCTCAAATCTCTCTGCATTTTCTTTAGGAAGACGTTTCAGCTGTACGTGAAAGTCTTTGTCGTTGTCATGGCTACGCCAAACTCCCTTAGGATTGACTATACGCCGCACTTGATAAATGATAGGATTTTGATTATTCTTATTGTCTTCATTTAATAGCGGATTCCCACTGAAATCCGTACCATCCGTTGATATTTTGCTACCATTCGTAAATGTTACCACTATTTTTACCTCTGATCTGCGTTGATAGGCCACGTATGGATTATTTCCGGTATAACCGGTTGTTTTAATTAATTGTTTGGCACGGGTGTACATGGGTAATTGGACATGAAACACACTGTCGCCCTCATTCCTTACAATACATTTCCCATCACTATTGCCTTGATTGTCAAATGTCTCATACTCTTTGCTCTCACCTGGTATAGGCAACGTCTCGCCATTAGGTATGTACTCACGCTCTCCTCTTTTGTTTTCTTTATAATAGGTCTCGTTAGAACTTGTTGTTACATTCAAATCTTTTGTTTGTCGAAGGGATAAAAAACCATTCCACTGATTTTGGTATGCTAAATCCATTTTCTTCCAATAGACAAAGTCCGATGCAGGTTCATTTGGACCCCATCTGTTATCTAAGATTCGTGCTTCTATCTGTTTTATTTTTTGTCCCCCCGTTCTGATTTTAAGTGGGAGCATCATTGAGTGATTATACAAATAGGATATATAATAGGGGTTGGGCACTTCGATACCGGGCTCAGGTTCTTCGTATTCGATGTGCCAGTCCACGTCGTTGGCGTATTTGTTGAATTTCAGTGTCAGTTTGTAGTGGTGGTTACGCTCGGCGTTGTAGTCTTTATAGACGTCCTTGCCCAGCATGAAGCGGTAAATGATATCACCATTGCCCACTCGGCCGTCAACATTGGAAACATAGTAGGCTTTTACTTCGATGTATGTGCCATAGGGCTTTTGGTCTTTATAGTATTTATCTCCGGGCTTGTTGTTCAGTCCCGGTGCATCCAGTTCTTTATCATCATTTGCGTCCTGTCGTTTGTCTTTTCCTTCTCCCTGCATGTTTTCATAGAAGAAGAGTGCCTCGTTGGTTTCTCCATGGGCCAGTTTGGCATACTCCGCTTTCTTGCTGTCATATTCCGCTTTCGCTACAGAGACTCCTTTTTGGGCATTGTCGATGTAGTAATAATACGATTGGCCTTTCGTGATACGTGCCGGCCAATGTTCATCGTAGTTTGTTCCTTCGGCATACGTAATGCTTTCGCCATCTGCCATAAGGCCTCCATAATCTTCAATGTCATCCTTGGGGTCCGTGTTGATGGTGCTTCTCTTGCCCAGATAGCATTCCGTAGGTATGTCCTTGATGGTAACCGACTTGAGGTATATAAACACATTCTCGTGAAGGTCGGAACCGTCGTATGCAATAGTCACTTTGGAAGCGGCACGGCGTATCCAGGCGTGCAATTTGACGGATGCCCGGTTTATGACTGCCACTTCATCGTTCTGCACGCTTCCGGTAACGGTGAAATAGCCGAACATCTGGTTGTTGTTGGCTACTTCATCCTTATCCCATTGGAGGGAAATGCTTTTCAGGCCGTCTGCGGTTTTTATGGCTTCGGAATAGTCATCATTCGTAAGCAAGTCTTCCATATTGGCCACCGCATAAATCCGATAGCGTCCGTAGGGGATTTTCAGTTTGAAGTCGGCATGGGGCGTCTGTGCTTCGGCGGGAGGAAGATTCGAGTCAGGATTATTATCCGGTCTGTCTTTATCTTCCGACAATTGATATTGCCCTTCGCCTGTTCCTTCGGTAAGCGGATATGACTTCAGCAACTCTCCCTTTTCATTATACAGCAACACGCACAAGTCCTCGATATTCTTTATCACATTCCCTGCCGTACGCGTATTTCCATTCAATGCAGGAGTAAGGGGCTTGAACTTCACGGTTGCGCTGACGAGGCTTTCGCCTTCGCCTGTCTCGCCGCCGTTGTAGAGCGGGTCGTCCTGGCAGGCGGCACTGCCGAGGAGCAATATGCACAAAAGTATGTAGGTCAAAAAGTTGCGTTTCATATCCGTTGCTGTTTTTTGTATGTATGTTTAAGAATGAAACCTTCCGGTATTTTTCCAAGCGGAGGAGGCTCCTTCGGTGTTTAGCGTTTCTTCGGGTCGTCTTTCTCGTCCAGCCCGAATACGGGGTCGAGCACTACTTCCCAATAAGGTTCTACGTCCACTTCCAACTCCAGTTCCGCCTCGGAAAGGTTCTTGAAATTCACCTTTACCTTGACGTGCGTGTTGCGGAAGAGCGAGGCCAGATTCGGCAATGTGGCGGTGTAGCTTCTTGCCACTTTAGGGCTGTCCGGAGCAGTCGCCTCTTCATCAAAGCCCTCTTCCGTGTGGATGGTCACTTCGTACTCCTGCAATTTCAGGTTTGCGTCCTTGCCTTGTGCCAATGTGCCGTCGCTTTCGGGCAGGTAGACGGGGGTGGTGAATTTTGCTTCTTCTCCTGCTTTGAGGGAAGATACCTCTATGGCCTTGCTGAATGAATAGGCGAAATCTCCGTCCTCTTCTCCTTCTTCGTGCTGCGGCACTTCGTAGTCGGTCAGCCATTGATATTGGGTCGCTTCGCTTTCCGCCTTTTCCGATTCCGCCACCATCCATGTTATCCAGTCTTGGGCGGTACCTTCTCCGGGCAATATCGCTTTGGAAGGATTATCCTTGTTTTCGGTATCTGCCACCCAGTATTTTCCGCTCGTGTCTTTGTTGGCGTGCGGCATCAGATACATCCGGTCTTTGACGGCTTTTTTCAGGCTGAATCCGGTCACGTTGATGGCCCGTTTCGCGGTTTTGCCGAATGCGAAGGAGAACTTGGTGGCGGCGCGTACCACGTACAACACTTCGGGCATGCCTTGGTAAAAGCCGTTTGAGAAGTCTTCTTCGTGCGCCTCGTCCTTGGGGGGAATCGTTATCTCGTAGACTGACGTCATCGGTATGCCGTTTCCCGCTTCGAGGGCTGCGGCATATCGGTAGCCGCCGTCTTTGTCTCCCAGTCCGAAGACATAGCTGTCTACAGGTGCTTTCCCGTTTGCGTCGGGCAAGAATGCACCGGTGCTTGTGAAGTTTAGCAAATTGCCGTTCGTGTCCTCCAGTCCGTTGCAGTTGGCCAGCAGGTAGATGCGTTTCTGACAGTCGGCTTTCACCCGGAAAGTGTACTCGTCCGAGAGTTGTATGTTCGTCTCGGTGATGAGCCGGTTTTCTTCCACCTCCCATGCACTTGCGCCGGCCGTATCGTCGCTCGCTTTCGAAGCGATGACGATTCGCAATTGATTGATGTTTTCGTCATCGGGGGTGCCGTCGGCACGTGTGGAGGCTCCCACTACGGCTGTGTGGAAAGCCAGATACACGGTGTTGTCCTCCTCGGCGGGTGGCTGCTGGACAATGGATTCGTCGTTGCACGAAGTTGCTCCCAGTAAGCCGCAGAGGAGGCAGATTCCGATGATATGTCGATGCTTCAATTCCATTTGAAAAGCTGTTCTTGGTTTGTTGAAAGTCGTTTGCCGGTAGTCCGGTTTTTATGTGTCGCGCATGCCGTAGTTGTTACAGTTCCACGTCATTGATGCGTACCACCCAATCGTTTACCACAATGCATGTATTCAACCAGCTGTCGTTGCCGTCGTTGTTCTTCAGGAAGAAGAAGAGGGTCCAGCGGCTTTCGCGGTCCAGATACTCCTGGTCGCCCATGTCGTAACGGTCGCTCTGCATCAGCAGCAGGTATTTATTGAGGGGGATGTCTATCACGGTCGCTTTGTCGGCATGCCGTTTCACCACCAGCCTGGGAGAATTCCTGGCCATCAGGCGTGGCACGCTCAGTTCGGCGTATGCCACTTCGACGGGTTCGGGTGCCACGCCGGGTACTATGACGGATGCTCCTGTCCGTGCCTGTCCTTTCACCCACGGGGTGTAGGTGACGTCGGTCACCGGCAGCAGGTCGTTGTCGTAGTCGAAGAGGGTGTTGTCGTCCGTAATCTCGAAGTCAAAATCCTCGGCATTGACAATGCCTCCCGCCACTTGCTGCAGCACGATGCGTATGCCGTTGGTGTTCTTCATCATCTTTACCGTGCCTTCGTTGTAAGACTCGGCCGTTTCCATGGTGAGTTCTCCCCAAAACATGTCGTGCAGCAATTTCCGTTCGGGCAGGCTGAGGCAGTCGGCGTTCAGCCGGGTCTTGAGCTCGGTGCGTTTGGTACTTGTGTTTACGGTGAAAGAACTCTTTTCGCATGCGATTCCTCCGTATGCCACAAAATGGTATTTGCCGTCAGGCAGGTCAAGCTTCATCCGGTAGTTCTCGTCTTGCAGCTCTGTTCCGGTCACGATCCTGGTATCCACGTAGTCGTCATTCTCATCGTAGATATAGAGGGTGAGGCAGTCCACTTGGTTGGGGAACGCGTTGGCGTACTCCATGTTGTAGTCGTAGACGAAGCGCAGCGATACGCCGTGCAGACACGGGTCGAGGTCTTCAAAGATGCGCTCGCACGAGGATAAGGCAACGGCTGCCAGCAGGGCGACGAGCACCCTGCCTGCGAACCTTGAAAATCTATTTCGCTTATTGCTTTGCATACTTGTTGTGTTTTTAGAATTCAATGTCGTTTATGCGAACCACCCAGGGAAGCACCTCGACAGAGAGCTTCAGGTAGATGTCGCCCTTTTCGTCCGGAGTTCCGGGGTCGACGGGGTCGGGGCCGTTTTCGCTAAGGCGCGGATGGCCAAGGCGGTTGATGTCGACCACAGACAGTTTATACACGTTGTTGCGCACCACGGCAAACTCCATCGGGCCCATTACGCCGTTGTTGCCGTTGTCGTTGTGACGGTTCCAGTAGAAGTAGTAGCAGTAGTAGCCTGCACCGTCATTCTCGTCCCTGCTCGACTGGTAGAGGGTGAACTGATGTTCATTGTTGGTGGCTACTTCCTTGAAAGCCGACAAGGCGGCTGCATCTTTGTGGTCCTTTTCATTATACCATATATTCCACATGTAGTCGGGGCTGCCGGCATCATCGCTATAGACGGTTTCTGACGGAGTATTTTTCGGTGTTCCGAATACCGCTTTCTTGAATTCCTCGTTTGCCGTTGCGTCAAGTGCGGCTTTACGTACTTCTGTCCAGCTTACATAAAGTTGGTTGGAATAAGCGTAAAGGATGGCATCGGCGTCAGAATCGCCAGTTGCTCCGTTGATAGCGTCTTGCAATGATTGGGGAGCATCTGTTGTTGCCTGGATTTTTCCTTTAAACACGATGCCGGTACTGATGCCGTTCTCCTGGTTGTTTATGCCGGGGATGGTGTTTTCGGTGACGTAACGCCAGATGCGGTAACCGTTTCGCGTGTGGTCGCTGTTCCATTCGTCATCGTTATCTTCTTCATTTTGGTTGTCGATAACGTCTTTGATCAGACTGGTGTACCACTGGTCGCGGGCTGTCTCGTCAATACTCCAAGTGTTGTTTTCCTGGTGTCCGAGGCAGAAATTGAAGTAGTCGGCAAAAGGATAGCTTGCGTCGATGGCTCCGTTCTTTTGTCCGGCATCGGTGTCTACTACGAAGTTCCAGTTTTGTCCGCTGTCGTATTCGGTTCCGCAGATTTCCACGTTGTCGGCCAGACCGTCATCGGATACGCGGCGCAGGTAGTAGAAATGCTTGCTCATGTTAATCAACGCCATCTTGTTCAGTTTGACTTTTAGCGTAGGCTTGTTGTCTTTTTCTGCTATGACGTATGTTTGGTCCTTGCTGGGACTGCCGTCTTTGAAATCGAAGCGTGCCACGACACGTTCCACATGGATATTTCCGATATTTCCGATTTCGGTGCCGTTGCTCAAGGTGTTTTTGCCCGAGAAATCGAAGGCGTTCTTTTCATTCGTAAAGTTGTCCCAATCGGTAAAATTCTTCGGAATATACTTTTTTATGTCTTTGCTGCTTGCCGTGGCCATCAGGAAGCCTGCCTTGTGGTCGTTTCCTCCCCAAACAGCTGCTCCTTTGACAGTTCCGTCAGGCTCTTCTTCAAGAGTGGCAATCTCGTCGATCCATTCGCTGTCGGCACCGGACTTTTCGAAGATTGTTTTCAACTCCATTGTCGGATTACAGAATACATAAAGATTGACTTGGTCTTTTCCGGTCCCAAGTGTCCCGTTGCCATAGTAAGCGGCCAATGCGGATTTATTGATTTTCTGGGTGGTGTTGACGATTCCTTCACGCACTACCGGCAATGAGTTGTGTTCACCGGCGGCGATGAAGTTGTTGCTTGCATCCGCCAATACAATCAGGACACCATTCACCTTGTTCTCATAATCCTTTCCTACTTCCGTGCCGTCTGTACTGGTTCCATAATCGTCGTCGGAATCGGAGTCGGTCGAGCTTCTTGTATTTTTCCCTCCCACGGGCAGTTGTATGTTCACATTCATGTATACGGCATCTTCGGGATGTCCCGGGTATACTTCCGGTTCATTGCTGCCGTTCAGTTCGTTGCCGCTGCATCCTGCAATGGTGCACATTGCCAGCATACCAATGAAAAAAATACTCCAGTTCTTTCTTTTCATAGCGTATAATTTATTAAGAGTTTATTTATATTCGGGTGTTATGTTTTTGTTGCTTTCTTTCCTTTATTCCGCGTCTTCCGCCAGTTCTTGTCTTATGCGGTCTATCTGTTGCAACGCGTCTTCCGCCTGTGCCACTCCCTGCTGTAGCGCTTGCTTCAGCAACGGTTGGGCTGCGTCATAGTCCTTCAGCAAGGCGGCGTGTATGCCGCGTGCGTAGACGGCTTCGGGAGCATCGCCCGCCTTGCCCAGATAAGTCTCGGCTCCTTTCAGGTCGCCGAGGCGCAGGGCGGTGTTGGCGGCGTTGAGGTTTGCCACGGGGTCGTCGGGGAACATGCGCACGGCGGTTGCGAAGGTGGCGTTATACTCGTCGCTGCCCGGTTCCATCTCCTGCGCAACGAGGTACATTTCGTTTAGGCTCAGCTTCTGGGGCTGGTTCTTGAGCAGGTGCCTGATTTCTGCAAGGTCTGTATAGGCACGTACCTCGTACTGTACGGCATAGTCGGAATGACGCAGTCCGGGATAGACTTCGCTCAGCAGGTAAGCATAGTCGGCGGGATAGGCCGCCTTGATTTTCCGGTCCTTCGCGTCAGGGTCCAGGTCGCCGCGTATCAGTGCCAGAATGCCTTCTCTGTTCTTCAGCTGCGAGGAGGTCACGAAGCGCTCCAGTCCTTCCCAGTCTTCGGGCTCGAAGCTGGTGGTGAAGAGTGATTGGGGGAAGGCGTACTGCTTGCGTACATATTCTTTCAGGGTTTCGGTACGTCCCTTGGCCAGGCGTATGTTGTTGCTGTACGACCCTTCGGGCGAGGCGTACCCCTTGATGCTGATGCTGATGATCTTGCTGTCCGCATCATTCTTCACGGCGTCGATGGTAGAGAGAATCTTCTTCAGCTCCTCCGGGTTGCGTCGGTAGTCGGGATGTATCTCGGTACGGTTCACGGGGAAGTCGATGTAGGCTGAGCCTTCAATCCGGTTGATTTTCTGCTCGGCCTTGGGGCGTATGTAGGCGTACGCGGGTACGAAAGGTGTCGGCACGCGCTTTTCCAGCCGTAGCTTGCTCAGGGGCGTAGCGGTGCTGGTCAAGGGGGCGTCGCAACATCCGCAAGTGGTTTCTGTGGCGCTGAGCCGGGCTCTTCCCATCCACTTTTCGTAGGGCACCGTCACGCGGTATTCTATCAAATCGCGTTCGCCGTTGCGATAGAGCCGTTCGGTGTCGGAGGCGTTTCGCAGGTGGTGGTAATAACGGTTGCGCCCCGCGATGCGTACGGCGGGCAGGCTGAGGCTGTCGTCTTCAAGGGTGAGCGAAGGGGTGAACAGTACTTCACGGTTGCTTCCTTGCTTGAGTGCGGAGATGTCGAGGTCCATCGCCACGAATAGTTTGTCTTCTTGCTTTGAGACGGCCAGGTTTTGTACCGCTATCTGTCCGTCCGTCAGTGTCTGGCCGTCAGCTCCCAGTGCGTAACATAGGCATAACAAGCCAGAAATCATTTTCTTAGCTAATTTGTTCATAGTGTCCATAACCACCGGATGAATTTAGAATGTGTATACAAGGTTTACCGCGGCCTTGGTAGGACCGACATAGTGGTGCGGTTTGTCTTTCTCGAGTTTTGTTCCGCAGTTGGCGCAAGGGTAGGCGTCGAATCGCGTGTAGACATATCCGAAGCCTATTTCGGCTTCCAGGTTCCAATGCTTGTCCAGAATCCAGGAATACCCGTATACCGCGCCCACGCCCAGGAACCATCCTTGGTAACGCCGGTCGGAGAGTTTGGAGAAGTCGCTTCCCAGAAAAGAGAAGTCGTTTTTCAGCCCGCCGACGTTGTATTGGCCTCCGAGCAGGTGTGCTCCCACGAAGTGTCCTGCCCATCGGTCGCAAAACCAATAGCGAGCTTCGGGTTGCAGAAGCCAATGCTTCCACTTCCGGTCGTGCGAGAGTGTCCATCCGTTGTAGTTGACGGATACGTCGAGCGTCCATCTGTCTGCCAACCCGGTTTCCACGCCTGCGTTCAGTGTAGCAAAGGCGTCGTATAGCAAATTACTTTTCAGAGCCACTTCCTGACATTTGGCTCCCATGCTGAAAAGACCTAAAAACAAAACCGCATAAAGTTTTAAAGTCATTTTTCCCATTATTTAAGATTTGTTAGTGTCATTAATATTTTATTCTCTATTTGTAGAGAAAGATTTATCAAATTACCAATAAATTCCTAAAAGGAATCAAACAAAATTCCGTATGCCCAGCCTATATACCGCTGGTAGTTACAATGAAGAGTATTCAGCAAAAATATAGATACTGCCGGAATTACTATTCACTGTTTTTTTGTTGTATAATTACAATGCGTAATAGTATTTCAAGTTTCTATATTATTTACAGTCTGCGCTGTCAGACTGTAGTTTCAGGATTCATCTCTTGGGAAGAGATGTACTTGCCTCTGTAAGTTTAAAGTAGGTTTAAAATGAGCTTGTTGGCTTTGTCTATGATTTCCGTATTGAGTGAGGCCAAATAAATCAGCGTTGTATTTTCGGAGTCGTGTCCCATTCCTTCGCTGATGACAGAAAGCGGAATGTTTCTGCTTTTGGCCACAGTGGCCCAAGAATGGCGGGCGACGTACATGGTGAGCGGTATGGTAAGTTGCAATGAGTTGCTGATAAATTTTAACTTTTTGTTGACAAGATGTAGCGCATTATTGTACTGTTTCCTTTCTTCTTCTCCTGCTTTTAGAATAATAGGGAGCAGATAGGGCGATTCTTGGGACATGGGATATTTTTCAAGTATATCTTGCATGTGCCGTTCCCATCGTATGCAAAGTTGTTGTCCGGTTTTCTTACGTCGATAGATGAGGACTCCGTTTTTCAGGTCGTTCTTTTTCAGATAAGCCATATCGACAAATGACATGCCCCGGGTGTAGAAGCTGAACAAAAACATGTCGCGTGCATAATCCAATGTCCGGCAGTGCGACAAGTCCATGTTTCGGATGTTACGGATGGTGTTTATGGGTAGTCCTCGCTTGATGGTTTTCTCTACGCCCGTATAGACATGCTTGAAGGGGAACACTTGTTTCGTAAAGCCTTTTTCTACCGCCCGGTTGTACACAGCCCTCAGAATCCGGTTGTAGAAGGAAATGGTGTTCATGCCCACCCCGGTCGATTTGAGGTAAGCCTCATAGGAAGCCATCAGGTCTGCATCGAAGTCTTCCCAAAATACATCCTTTCCCTGGCGGAAACGCATGAAGCTGTTGAGCGTACAAGTGTAGGTCTCGCCGGTGCGCACCTTGCCCAGCCGGTGCATACGGTCGATGTTTTCTTGCATGAACGGTTGTAGGGTTGCTTTGGGCGAAGTGCTGTTCTTTGCCTGCTTGCTTTGCGTGGCGGCAAGCTTTGGTCTGTTCTTGATAGATGCCATGAATAAAAAAATTAAAGTGAATAAAATTGTGCTGTTGTTCTGATACAGCTTTCGGGAGGCAAAGATGTAGCTTTTAGTTGGGATACAAGAGTGTGCTCTGGCATCGGGGCACACACTTGTTGATTGTTTATCTAATCTTTTCCCTGATTTTAGTCAGATACTTCTTCATGCCTTCTGCATCCTTATTGCTGATGATTTCCAGCAGGTTCTTCAGTTCCAGGCGGATGTTCTCCACTTGTGAGGGGGTGCGCGGATTGAAGAGAATTTCCTGGAGCAGGTAGTCGTCTTCACTCAGCAGGCCTTTGGCAATGGCCATGTGCTTTTTGAAGGTGGTGCCCGGAGCTTCCTGGTGTTTCATTACCGCTGCAAACACGAAAGTGGATACAAACGGAATGGATAAGGAGTATGCCACAGTCTCATCGTGCTCGTCGAATGTATATTCAAAGATGTTCAGCTTCATGGTCTGGTAGAGGTCCTTGAAGAAGATTTTCCCCAAGTGGTCGCCTTCGCTGATGATGATGGCATTCTCTGTATTCAGATTGTTGAGGCTGGCAAAAGTGGGACCGAACATAGGATGCGTCGACACGTAGCGGAAGCCGCTTTCATCGTAGAACTTTTTCAGTCCGGTCTTTACCGAAGCGATGTCGCTGATGATACAGTCTTTGGGCAGTACCGGCAGTACTTGGCGGAAAGCGTCCAGCGTGTATTTCACCGTAACGGCATTGATGACCAGCTCCGGCTCGAAGTCCTTGATTTCTTCCAGTGTGGTGAAGCGGTAGGTGTTGTAGACAAAACGCAGTTGGTGCGGATTGACGTCGAACACAGCCGTCTCATGCTGGAAACTCAATATATCTGTAAAGAAAGAGCCCATTTTCCCGGCTCCAAGTATTAGTATTCTCATGATGTTTAATGTGCTAATGTGCCAATGTGCCAATGTGCTAATTGCCATGCGGCATCACTGCGCAGCCAATTAGCACATTGGCACATTAGCATATTAAATAATTACTTATTTATAATTTCCATTTGTTGCCTCACACTCTCTTCGTGTATCGCCTCAAATACCTTTTTGATGAATTCAGCATCCATGCCACACAATGCGCCTTGCGAGCCGCGTTTCTCGAGGATTTCGTTGTAGCGTCCGGTTTGCAGGATGGTCATGTCATGCTCTTTTTTGTATGTACCGATTTCACGTGCCACACGCATCCGTTTGGCCAGCTCCTGAATAAGATTGTTGTCGCATTCGTCTATCTGCTTGCGCAATTCGCTGAGGTTCTCGGTGCTTTGTGTTTCCTTGCGGATGACCAGCAGGTTGAGGATGTAATCCAGCACATCCGGGGTGACTTGCTGGGCTGCATCGCTCCAGGCACAGTCCGGGTTGCAGTGGCTCTCGATAATCAGTCCGTTGAAGCCCAAATCCATAGCTTGCTGGCAGAGTGGAGCAACCAGTTCGCGCTTTCCACCTATGTGGCTGGGGTCACAGATAATAGGAAGGTTGGGAATTCGGCGGCGCAGCTCAATGGGGATATGCCATTGGGGCAAGTTACGGTAGAGCTTTTTGTCATAGCTGCTGAATCCGCGGTGGATGGCACCCAGGCGTTTCAAGCCTGCATTGTTGATACGTTCCAAAGCTCCAATCCACAGCTCCAGGTCAGGATTTACCGGATTCTTCACCAGTACCGGGATATCTACGCCTTTCAGTGCATCGGCAATTTCCTGTACGGCGAAAGGATTGGCGGTGGTACGTGCACCTACCCAAAGAAGGTCAATTCCGGCTTTCAGGCATTCGTATACATGTTTGGCGGTAGCAACTTCTGTTGAAACGTACATGCCGGTTTCTTTCTTTACCTCCTTCAGCCATGCAAGGCCGTCTACGCCTACTCCTTCGAAGCCGCCCGGTTTGGTGCGCGGTTTCCAGATGCCGGCACGGAATAGCTTGAGGCCTTTGTCTGCCAATTGTTTGGCGGTGCTCATTACTTGTTCTTCGGTTTCGGCACTGCAGGGGCCGGCTATTACCATAGGGCGTTTGTCTTCAACACCAGGTAATGTGATAGGTTCTAATTCGAGTTCCATATTCTTTATTTGTTTAATAATATTCTTTAATTATGCTTTTTCTTCCTTGTGACGTTTCCTCCTTTTCAGAAGACTTTCTGAGCAAGGTCCCGGAGATTTAGTAAAACGTCGGAGAAGATTTACTAAATCGTTCCTCCCGTTTTAGTAAATCTCCGGTGGAGTTTTAGTAAACGGGATTCCGGCTTTAGGGTGTTCATCTCTTACTTGTAAGCATTTATTTCATGTCCTTGATACGCTTCAATGCTTCTGCCAGTTTATTGTCCTTACAGCAGAGGGAGATGCGGATATACCGTTTCCCGTTACTTCCGAAGATAAATCCGGGAGTAATGAACACTCTGGCTTTATGCAGCACGTGTTCAGTCAGTTCTTCCACGTCTGTACAGCTGTCGGGTATCTTGCCCCAGAGGAACATGCCTACCTGGTTTTCGTCGTAGGTGCAACCCAGGGTATGCATGATTTCTCCTGCCAACTGACGGCGGTTGCGGTAATTCGCGTTGTTGCCGTCATACCAGTCTTGCTCTGCTTCCAGGGCAGTGGCGGCTGCCAGTTGCATGGCACGGAACATACCGCTGTCGATGTTGCTCTTTACTTTCAATATCCATTGCACGAAGTCGGCATTCGAGGCAAGCATGCCGATACGCCATCCCGGCATGTTGTGGCTTTTGCTCATGGAATTGAATTCTATGCAGCACTCTTTGGCACCCGGAATGCTGAGGATGCTGATGGGATGTTCGTTCAGGATGAAACTGTAGGGGTTGTCGTTTACGATGACGATGTCCTTGCGGCGTGCGAAGTCCACCAGTTTCCGGTACAGTTCCGGTGTTGCGTTCGCCCCGGTGGGCATATTGGGATAGTTGGTCCACATCAGTTTTACACGGCTCATGTCCATCCGTTCCAGCTCGTCGAAGTCGGGCATCCAGCCGTTTTCTTCTTTCAAGTTATAGTTCACGACCTCGGCACCCAGAATCTTGCTTAATGAAGTATAGGTGGGATAGCCGGGATTGGGAACCAATACTTGTTCACCGGGGTTGACAAAGGCCAGCGTCACGTGCAGGATGCCTTCTTTGGAGCCGATGAGCGGTTGTATCTCTGTGTTGGGATTCAATGCTACACCGTACCATTTTTTGTACCAGTCCGCAAAACCGCGGCGCAGTTCGGGGATACCTACGTAGGGCATGTAACCATGTCCGTCCGGATTGCAGGCAGCTTCGCAAAGTGTCCGGATTGTCTTTTCGGAAGGCGGCATGTCGGGGCTTCCGATTCCCAGGCTGATGACATCCATTCCTTCGGCATTCATTTGTGCCACTTCTTTCAGCTTCTTCGAGAAGTAGTATTCGCTTACGCTTGCCAGGCGGTCGGCAGGCTTTATTCTACACGTTTGATTTTCCATCTTCATATTCTCCTAATATTTTCAGTTCTTTGGTCAGCGGTGTGATGGCCGCAATGGATTGTTTATATCTCAGCACATTGTCGAAGACGACATCTACGTAAAACTGGTATTCCCATTCACGCCCGATGATGGGCAGTGATTGTATCTTGGTCAGGTTGATGCGGTAGAAAGACAAAATAGACAATACCTGGGAAAGGCTTCCTTCAGTATGGGGAAGTGTGAATACCATGCTTGCCTTGTTGACGTCCTTGCTGCGATGCCGGTTCAGTTCATCTACTTGCCAAGGGTCGGCTACGACCAGGAAACGGGTGAAGTTATGTTTGTTGGTTTCGATACCTTCCTGCAGGACCTTCATGCCATAACGCTCTGCAGCAGCTTTGGAGCAGATAGCTGCATGGCCTTTCAGATGTTCCTGTTGGATGATTTCGGCACTGCGGGCGGTATCTTCGCCTTCCACCACTTTGATTCCGGGGTGTTGCCCCAGGAATTCACGGCATTGCATCAGGGCGATAGGGTGGGAGTTGACTTCGGTAATATCATCCCAGTCTTCATCGGGCAGGCAGACAAAACTATGGGAAATACGCAGCTTGTACTCGCCGACAATCTGTGCGCCACTTTGGCGTAATAGCTCATTGTTATGCAGCAAACTACCTGCAATGGTGTTTTCTATCGCCAGCATTCCTATGGTCTGACTGTCTTTTTTGATGGCACCGAACACGTCTTCAAAGTTGGCGCAACAGATTAACTCTATTTCTTCTCCTTCGAAGTACTTGTGTGCGGCGATGTCGTGATACGAGCCTAATGTTCCTTGAATGGCTACCTTTTTCATTATTTTTATTTTCTTGGTTATGCTATAAAAAAAATCCCGCTTCCATACGATGGAGCGGGATTCTGTATATTTACTTGTTTCTCTATTCAGTCCTTAAGCATCACTGTCACTTGATACATACAAACTCCCGCTCTACTTTCTGGCTAAAGTAAAAGTAAAAAAAGAAGTAATATGCATAAGTAAATGACTTCATACTTGTATTCTCTGTTTTTGAATTACGTGACAAAAGTAATGCTTTTCTTTTATATACAAACAAAAAACAATGTTTTTTTTAGGGATAGTAGCAATTTAACTTATTTCCCTTTAACTTGTACAATGACTTGAACCGGACGATGGTCGGATGAAATGGTGTCTTCTATGACTTTCCGGTATTGTACGTCAAACCGATACCCATTCTTGGAATAGCCGTAGATGTAGTCTATACATCGGTTGGGACGGTCTGCCGGGAAAGTATAAGAGGTTGTGTCATTGAGGGTGGCAAAATGTTTTGCCAATTCCAGCTGGGGAGCGCTTGCTGGTGCAGAGTTCATGTCGCCTGCCATAAAGATGGGCTTATCGACGTTTTGCAAGGCTTTTTCTATCAATGGTACGGCAAGGAACTGGTCTTCTGGAGTGAGGGACTGGTGTGTGGCACAAAATACATAATCTTTAAATTCTGCAATAATGAGGGTACGTTTTTCTTCCCGTCCGGGCATTGGAATGATTTTGTATTTTATGGGTATCTCTCTGGAGAGGATTCCGATGCCGTAGCTTCCACCCTGAAAAGGAATGGCTGCTGCATAAGTCCCGTGCATTCCGGTCAGTTTTTCTAGTTCTCCGAGAGCATGGATTCCTTTGTTGCGCACCGTTACACTGTCAAGTTCCTGCAGGGCGACTATGTCCGGAGAAGTTTGACTGATAACATTGGCAATGCGCCGGTAATTGTACTCCTTGTCCATACCTATGCAATTATGTACGTTATAGGACAATATGTTCACTTGCTGTGCATGGGCAGGTGCGAACATCAGTACAAAAAGTACTGATAGAAATAAATTTCGTTTCATTGGCGGCAATAATTGAATTTGTCATAATCCCAGGATATTACCGGTACTTCCCCCCGGTTGGTTACCATATTGTCCGTTAAAGTTCTGTATCTCTTTAGGATTGAGTTCCAGTCCTTTCTTCATGTCTTCTGCAGAACCTTCCTTGTCGCCGTTCAGCAACTTGGCACGTCCGCGCTCATGATAGGCCTCTGCGAAATTAGGGTTCAGTTCTGTGGCTTCCGTAAAGAGCTCGATGGCTTCTGCCAGTTTGTTTTGGGTGATGTAAAGCTGTCCTAAGTAGAGGAAGGCTTGTTCGTTGAAGGGATTCAACTCCGTCACTTTCTGATAGCTGCTTTCTGCTTTTTCTTTGTCTCCCGTAGCTTCTTCTATCTTTCCGCGGAGCAAGATGGCACTTTCGTCTTCCGGGTCTTGTGCCAGAATGGTGTCTATGTCTTCCATCGCTTCCTTGTATTGCTGCATTTGGACCAGGGCTTCGGCACGGAGCAGACGTGCTTCGATGAAATCATCTTTCAGTACGATGGCTTTCGTAAGATGGGCGATGCACATGATGCCGTCCCCTTGCCCATTGTCTGCTTTGCCGAGCAGGTAATGTGCCATGGCGTTGCCCTCTTCTATTTCGATAGCCTTCTTTGCCGCTCCTGCCATGGCGGGATAGTCTTCCTGCATGTAGCATACGTTGGCAAGACTGAGGTAGGTGGAGATATGTTCCGGCTCTATTTCGGTCATGCGTTCCAGTAGTTTGTGCGCCTCGTCCAGTTCGCTGGTCTGGGTGTAGACTTGGGCGAGATATCCCATGGTCTCGAAGTCTTCCTGAATGGCAAGGGCTTCAGTGAAGCATTTGATGGCGTAGTCTGTACGGCCCATGCGTTGTGCGCGCATACCGTCATACTTGAATATCTCAAAATTCTTCTGTTCGTTTTTTTGTTTCTCATTTGCCGGACTGTCTGACTTGCCGGAGAAAAAAGATTTAAAGAATCCCATAGGTGATTAAAATTAAAGAATTAAAAATTAAAAAGGAAAAGGAGGGGCATGGCTGATAGGAGATGTTCCTCTCAGCGGCAGGACATTCTTTTCCAACGGCAAAAGTAATGAATTATTTTTTGATTTGAAGCATTCCGTTGACAGCAATTACCTTGTCTTCGTCCAACAATCCATGTAACACATCGATGAGCATGTTTTTATCGTCTGCTATCTGTTCTGCCAAAGTGGCTGGAGTTTGTCGTTTATCAGATAGGGCTTGAAGAATCTTTTCAGAAAGTTCCTTTTCCGAAAGGTGGCCGGAAGGTTTCTTGTTCTTCAAATTGATGCAAGTGTCGCACTGCCCGCAGTTATGCTCGTTCTTCTCTCCGAAGTAGTGTAGCAGCATCCGGCTACGGCACACGGTATCGCTGCTCACGTAATCCAGCATGGCACTTATGCGTTTCTCATATCGCTCTTTGCGTTCCTCGTACACGGTGGAAGGGATTTGCAGGTGGCGCATTTCAACCCTCTCTCGCGTGTATATTATATATGGTGTCTTTTTGCGGGGGATGTAACTGACGATATGTAGCTTGGCTAGGTGGATGAGCTGTTCATACACTTGCCGGCGTGTGAGTCCAGTGCGTATGGCCAGTGAATCTTCATTGATGAAAGCATGGTCTGTGAAAACCCCGGTATAGGAGCGGAGAATGGTTTGGATGAGTTTGTCCATATCTTCGCCGAGCTCTCTCAGTTTATAAAGTTCATCTCGACGGATAGTGAACAGTAGCCGGGATGCATTGTCTTGTTCGTCTGTATATTCCAGGTATCCCGCTTGTGTCAGAATCTTCAAGGCACTGTCCACGGGAACGGGGAAGTACTTGAACTTTCGACAAAAGTCTTCTATATTGAACTCGCGTACACAGCCTTGTCCGTCTCCCATTGCCATCTGGTAATAGTATTGAAGATGCTCATATACTTCCTTTATATACTCTTTTTCAGGAAAGGTGCCGGGAATGCGTTTGTGCAGTGTTGCCTTATCCGACTTGGCGTAAAGGACGACCGCGTAGGCTTTTTGTCCGTCCCTTCCGGCACGTCCTGCTTCCTGGAAGTAGGCTTCTATGGAATCGGGCAGGTCCATGTGGATGACAATCCGTACATCCGGTTTGTCGATACCCATACCGAATGCATTGGTGGCGACCATGACACGGCTTTCTCCTGTTTGCCAGCGTTGTTGGCGGATGTCTTTGGTGGCGTCATCCAGTCCGGCATGGTAGAAATCGGCGGTGATGTCTTCGTTGTGCAGCAGTTCGGTAATTTCCTTGGTACGGCGACGGTTGCGCACATAGATGATGGCGCTTCCGGGCATACGGCGCAGGATGTGCAACAGCTCTCCCGTCTTGTTTTCCGTCTTGCGGACGATATAGGCAAGGTTTTTGCGTTCGAAACTCATGCGGAACACATTTTCCTCACGGAAATGCAGACGGGCCTGGATATCTTTCACTACTTCCGGAGTGGCGGTGGCTGTCAATGCCAGGATGGGTACGCCGGGCAGAAGTTCGCGTATTTCGGCTATCTTCAGATAGGCGGGACGGAAATCGTAGCCCCATTGCGATATGCAGTGGCTTTCGTCTACCGTAATCATACTGATTTTCATCTTCTGCAGTTTGGTGCGGAAGATTTCAGTATCGAGCCTTTCGGGGGAGATATAGAGGAACTTGAAATTGCCGAATATACAGTTCTCCAGTGTGACGATGATTTCCTGCCTGCTCATGCCTGAGTAGATGGCAAGCGCCTTGATTCCCCGCTTTTTCAGGTTTTGTACCTGGTCTTTCATGAGGGCAATCAACGGAGTGATGACCAGGCAAAGTCCTTCTTTAGCAAGTGCCGGAACTTGGAAAGTGATGGATTTTCCTCCTCCCGTGGGCATTAGTCCCAAAGTGTCCCGTCCCTCGGTAATGCTGTTGATGATATCTTCCTGGATTCCCCGGAAGGTATCGTATCCCCAGTATTGCTTCAGAAGCCTCACCCCCAATCCCTCCCCCATAGGGAGGGGAGTTTTGAAGTTACTACTGCTGCTCATGGTCTTATTGAACTTTCTTGCTACTTCTTATCGTTGAATTGATATTCTTTCCTTCTCTATGCTAATAGTAGTGATTACTTATCTTATAGCATCAACCAATTTTCATCATTTCCTTAATATAAGGAGACTATTCTTATTCCCCTCCCTGTGGGGGAGGGGTTAGGGGAGAGGCTTTCAGTTCGGCTTTATGTCTTCAATCTGCAACTGCACTTCACCCCTCTTATGGGTATTCTCTTCAATGGAATAGCAGATGTCGAAGGAACGTTTGGTCTTGATGAAGCGTACGTGGGAACTTTGCCCGAAAGCGATGCCGTTCATTACATTGTTCGATTTATTATCCACCAGTTCTAGCTTGATATGTTCCTGGTCGCGGCCTACGACTTTGCTGGTACCATAATCATAGACATTGTGCGTACAGAAAATGGGTTTGGCATTGTCCGGTCCGAATGGATTGAATTTCTTCAAGTCGCTGAAGAATTTCGGAGTGATGTCTCTGAAATCAATCTCGGCATTGATGTCGATGACGGCGCATGTCTGTTCCGGCAGGATATTTTGTGATACGAACTCTTCGAAGCGTTCGATAAAGGCCGGTACATTTTCCACCTTCATGGAAAGACCGGCGGCGTAGGTATGACCTCCGAAGTTTTCCAGAAGGTCGCGGCAGTATTCAATGGCTTTGTAGACATCGAATCCGGAGACGGAACGGGCAGATCCGGTTGCCATGTCATCCGTACGTGTCAGTACTACTGCCGGCCGGTAATAGATTTCCGTCAGCCGGGAGGCTACGATGCCGATGACGCCTTTATGCCAGTCTTCATTGTACAATACGATGGAACGTCGGTCGGCAAGTCCGTCCAGGTCAGCTACAATCTTGTTGGCCTCCTCGGTCATGGTCTTGTCCAAGTCCTTGCGTGTCTCGTTGTATTGGTTGATTTGTCCGGCTTTCTCCAGGGCAAGAGAGAAATCTTTTTCAGTAAGCAAGTCAACAGCTTCTTTCCCGTTCTGGATACGTCCGGAGGCATTGATGCGGGGACCTATTTTGAATACAATGTCACTGACGGTGATGTCCTTGTCCGTCAGTCCGCAGACATCAATGATTGCTTTCAGGCCTACGCTGGGATTACTGTTCAACTGCTTCAAACCGTGGTAGGCGAGAATGCGGTTTTCACCCATAATGGGGACAATATCCGATGCGATACTGACGGCGCAGAGGTCCAGTAAAGGGATAAGGTGATGGAACTCGATACCGTTGTTGATGGCAAATGCCTGCATGAATTTAAAGCCTACACCGCATCCGGACAGATGCTCATAAGGATAGGTGTTATCTTCCCGTTTGGCATTCAGAATGGCTACAGCAGGGGGCAGTACATCATCGGGGACATGATGGTCGCAAATGATGAAATCAATGCCTTTTTCCTTGGCGTATGTGATTTCTTCGACGGCTTTGATACCGCAATCCAATACGATAATCAAGCCTACACCACTCTCCGCAGCATAGTCTACTCCTTGGATTGAAACTCCATACCCCTCATTGTAACGGTCGGGGATATAGTAGTCGATGTTCGAATAGAACTGTTGAATAAACTTGTAGACCAATGCCACAGCCGTGGTACCGTCTACGTCATAATCTCCATAAACAAGAATGCGCTCTTTCTTTCCCATTGCCTTGTTCAGGCGCTCTACGGCTATATCCATATCCTTCATCAGGAATGGGTCATATAAGTCCGGTAGTTGGGGGCGGAAAAACTTCCGGGCATCCGCTGCCGTTGTTATTCCCCGCTCCACCAGCAATTTTCCCAATATTGGGCTAATTCCCAATTCTTGGGCCAGTTGTTGGCTTGCTTCTGCCTGTTCGGGTGTAATGGGTTGATAATTCCATTTGTGAGTCATTTTATATATTATTTTTTCTTTTTCTATCTCAAGATGTTGGGGGAGTAGAGGGGTTCAATACGTGCACTTTTCTCCAACAAGGTGTAAAGGTATGAAAAACTCTTGAAACGGAGGTGAATTCTGCGGAAAAACTTTATAAGTATATGTATTCTCCACTAAAAAACTTTATTTTTGTATCCATTAAAAAATATCGCTATGCTTGTTTTTATCTCTTGTGCAAAGACCATGGCAGCGCGCTGCTCTGTTGTCGTGCCCGAAGTCACAGTCCCGAAATTCGAAACGGAGGCTGTGCGGAATGCGTTGGAAATGTCGCAGTATTCAGTATCTGAATTGGAAAGGCTTCTTCGGGTGAATACCAAAATTGCTGCCGAGAACCGTTTGCGTTTTCATGATTTCTGTTCGGAGGAGAATCGTTCGATGCCAGCCGTTTGCGCCTACACGGGAACTGTTTTTAAACGCATTCTTCCGAAAGATTTTTCAGCGGAGGATTTTCGTTATGCGCAAGAACATCTGCGTATCACTTCTTTTCTTTATGGGTTGCTTCGCCCGCTGGACGGTATCAAACCCTATCGTTTGGAAGGAGATGTCCGTTTGCCCGAAAAAGGTGGAATATCCATGTTTGATTATTGGAAGCCTTTGTTGACGGATTACTTCATAGAGGAAATTAAAAACTGTGGCGGTGTTCTCATTAATTTGGCAAGTGCTGAAATGAAAGATTTGTTCGACTGGAAGCAGGTGGAGCAAGAGGTGCGTGTTATTACGCCCGAGTTTCAAGTTTGGAAGGCCGGACAGCCGAAGACTGTCGTTATCTATGCCAAGATGTGTCGCGGAGAGATGACGCGTTTTATTGTCAAGAACCGTCTGGAGTGTCCTGAGGAGTTGAAATCCTTTTCTTGGGAGGGCTTCGTCTGGGATGAGATACGCAGTACGGAGAATGTATGGCATTTTTCGTTAGGTACATTTATGTAATGAAAAGGTACATTACGTTTGGCTCAGATGTTACTATATGTTGCTTTCGATGTTTGCGCAAAATGAAGAACTAAATACGCAATTTAGGATGAGGGAAAAGAATGAACCCTCTACATTTGCATGCAGTAAACTTAAAAGCAATATACTATGAAGAGAAACGGATTAAGAACAGTTGTTGTATTAGCTTTGACCATATTTCTATTGAATGCTCCGGTTTGTGCTACAGCTTCCAGATTGCAGGATACTTGTGCGGAGGCGCGGGATGAGGTTGCACTGCGGCCTGAGTGGATGAGGATTCTCCATGATACGCTTCCTATATGTAAGATTTCTATTCCTGGTTCACACGATAGCGGTAGTATCAAAGGAGGGCATATGTTGAAAACACAAGCAACAGATATTCCTGCTCAATTACGGCAAGGCATCCGTGCTTTCGATATCCGTTTGGAAAAGAAGGGTAATAAACTGGGGGTGTTTCACAGTCATGCCTTTCAGGATATATATTGGGAAGATGATGTTTTACCTGCTTTTATACACTTTCTGCAAACATATCCTTCTGAGACTTTGATTGTTTCCTTGAAAAAGGAAGGGGGAGAATTGCGGGATTATGCTTCTCTGCTGTCCGTTTCTTTAAGCAGCCCTGAGTATCAAAGTTATTTCGTGATGGACTTTCGCCCTGAACTGACGCTGAAAGATTGCCGTGGAAAGATTCTTTTCCTGCATAGGGATCATGCTATGGATAATTATCCTGGAGCGGCATGTGTAGGTTGGGAGGATGACAGTACTTGCCTGCTCACTCTTCGCAATAAAGATGGTAAGGAAGGAGTGGCTTTGCTCGAAGATGAATATCAATATGAATCTGGTGAGGAGGCCGGGAAGAAGGTAGGGGTTTGTGTCCGTAATATTGAAGGGATGTCTGCTGAGCCGGTTTCCTCACGTCGGTGGGGAATTACTTTTGTAAGTGCGACGGGGCTGCCCTTGGGAACCCCTAAAGTCTTTGCTGATAAGGTAAACAAGCCTATTGCTGACTATTTAAAACAAAAGAATAGCCGGAATTGCGGTATTGTTTTTATCGATTTTGTCAGTGAACCTGGAGGAAAAGATTTGGTGGAATATTTGATTGGCAGTAATGTTTGCGCAAAATGAAGATTTATATGCGCAATTGGGAATACTGAAAAAAAAGCATTTTCTTAATTTTGCACATGTTGAACACCTTAATGTTATATACTATGAAACTGTCAATAGATTTAGGAGGAACCAATATTCGAATAGCCCAAGTGGAAAAAGGGAACTGCTTGAATAAAGTGTCGGTTCCATGTTTAGCTCAGCAAGATGCTTCTACTGTGCTAAACCAGCTTTCTCAGCTTATTCGGAATATGATGAATGAGCAGGTAGATGGTATCGGTATCGGTGTCCCTTCAATTGTTGATCCGGAGAAAGGAATTGTATATAATGTAGCAAATATATCTTCTTGGAAAGAAATACACTTGAAGGAGATTTTGGAGAACGAATTCAAGGTGGCAGTTGCCATTAATAATGATTCTAACTGTTTCACTTTGGGGGAGAGCCTATACGGCGAAGGAAAATCTTATACCAACATGGTAGGCGTTACTATCGGGACCGGAATTGGAGCTGGCGTTGTCATTGGCCGTCGTTTGTATGGTGGGCAATATATGGGAGCCGGTGAGATAGGCTCATTTCCTTATTTGGACTCTGATTTTGAACACTATTGCAGTAGTTTCTTGTTTAAACGTTATGGCACTACCGGTGCGGTAGTAGCTGAAAAAGCCCAGCAAGGAGAACAAGCTGCATTGGAGATTTGGAAAGAGTTTGGGAGGCATTTGGGTAATCTTATAAAGGCAATTCTTTTTGCCTATGCTCCCCAGGCTATTGTTTTAGGAGGCGGTATTGTATCGGCTTTTCCTTTCTTTAAAAATGCTATGGAACAAACAATGCAAAGTTTTCCCTACAAGATTATATCGGATAATGTGAGTGTGGTGGCTTCGCATCAAAAGGATTCCAGTTTATTGGGTGCTGCCGCTCTTCTTGAGTAATAATCCCTATACGGTTTGATTGAAAATAATAAATATTTTGCAGTTATATTATTTTACGCATAAATAAGGACTGTTAGGGAATTGTTCCTTTTGTAATAACTATGTAATTCTGCTTTCTGACCTTTGTGGCGGAATTATAATTTTCTATATTATAAACTTTAAATTTTGAATGCATGAAACAAGTAAATCTTAGAATCTATCGAACGATTCTGACCCTATTGTTGGGACTGTTCTTGTCGGCAGGTGCTTATGCACAGCAGATTTCTGTGAAAGGAACAGTAAAGGATCAGACTGGCGAACCTGTGATTGGTGCCAATGTGTTAGTAAAGGGGACGACTAATGGAGTGATTACGGACGTTGACGGAAACTTTAATGTTTCGGCCGATAAAAACGGCGTATTGGTAATCAGTTTTGTCGGCTATGTGACTCAGGAAGTACCAGTGGCAGAAAAACAAATGGTAATTGTGCTTAAAGAGGATACAGAACTTCTGGATGAGGTTGTTGTATTAGGGTATGGTGCGAATACACGTAAGCAGGACTTGTCTGCTTCAGTGGGTGTAGTAAGTAATACTGAAGAATTGGCTGCTCGCCCGGTAACTTCTACCGAAGGCATGCTGCAGGGACAGCTGGCAGGTGTTACCATTACGGCCGATGGTGGCGACCCAACTTCTTCTCCTAACATTGTGATTCGTGGTCAAGGCTCACAAGATGGAGACAATGTACTTTGGGTTGTGGACGGTGTTCCCGGTGCACCTATCTCATCCATGAATGATATTGAAAGTATCGTTGTTTTGAAGGATGCTGCTTCTGCTGCTATCTATGGCGCACAGTCTGGTGCAGGTGGTGTTGTGTTGGTAACTACCAAAAAAGCGAAACAAGGTGCTCCTTCGTTGACTTATGACGGCACTTTTGGTATTCGTCAGGCTACCAATTTGATAGAACCACTGAATGCGGAGCAGCAGATTGAGATGCGTAAGATATCTCATCAAAATGCAGGACTTTCGCTTCCAGTCGGTTGGGATGTTACCAAAAATCCATGGATAGGTACGACTCGTACTGATTGGATGGATGAGATTTTCCGCACTGCCTTCTACCAACGTCATAACGTAGCGTTGAATGTAGGTTCTGATAATTTTTCAAATCGTATATCTTTTGCTTACGATAATGATGAAGGTGTTTTGATTAATACTTTCAAGAAGAATCTTACATTACGTTATAATGGTAAAATGCAGCTGAACAAGTGGGTGAGCGTCAGTGAGGATTTTGTATGGCAGAACACTACCCAACGTTCCAAAGCTACGGATAACGATGCTTATACAGGACCTATCCTTTCGGCTATCTACATGCCGGCAAGTGCCACTGTCTATAATCCGTTGGACGGAAGTTATGGTGGTGTGACTACGGAAGATCCTGCCTATATTGAAAAATATGGTTCGAATTTCTCTGATATCCACGGGGATGCTGTAAATCCGGTACGTCTATTGGAAGCAGAGAATTTGTATGACAAGATAAGTGACATATGGAGCACTACCAGCTTGGAGATAGCTAATGTACTTCCTGGATTGAAGTTTACGAGTCGTTTTACTTATAATATGAAGACTAATCATTACAAGAAGTTCAATCCTATTCGTGATGAAGTAGGTAAACCGGCTTTGTCGAATAATCTTCAAGAAACTACTTACCGTAGAGATGCTTGGAAGACGGAAAATACCCTGACTTATGATAAGACATTCGGTGAACATACGGTTGGTGCCTTGTTCTCGACTACGGCAGATCATTCTGAAACGCGTGGACTGGAAGTGACGGGTAAGGATTTTGCGGATGAATCGGAATTTTTACAATACATGGCGTATGCAGGATCAGTGACAGCATCTGACTATTTGACTGGACCTGATGCCAATGTGTCGTTGATTGCCCGTTTGGCTTATTCTTATAATGACCGTTATTTTGCTACTGCATCTTGGCGTCGTGATTATGCTGGACGTTTGCCTAAGGAAAATAACTATGGTGATTTCCCTGCAGTGACCCTTGGATGGAAAATATCTAATGAAAAATTCTTTAAGAAGAGTGATTTTATCAGTTTGCTGAAATTGCGTGCTTCTTGGGGGCGTGTAGGTAATTTGAGCTCTATAGGGCTTAATTATAAGTCTGCTTTGTTGAAGAAAAGCTCGTGGACAGAACAAGCACAATATGGTCCTGAGGCAAATAATATCTGGAATACTTTGATTTACAACGGCTCTGCGTTAAATCCTGATTTGACCTGGGAAACTTCAGAACAGACTGACTTGGGCTTGGATGTTGAGATGTTTAAAAACCGTTTGTCGGTATCATTAGACTATTTTGATAAACGTACTTTCAATTTGATTCAGACACAATCAATGGGGTGGCCTTCTACTATGGGACTCGATGCCATGTTAATCAATCAAGGTGAAGTGCGTAACCGTGGCTTTGAGATTCAAGCTAATTGGAGCGATAAGATTAACAAAAACCTTTCTTATTTCGTATCGGGTAACTTCTCGTATTTAAAGAACTGGGTATCAGATATAGGTGTGAAGGATGCGGATGGCAATCCGGGTTTGTGGCCTAATGATAAAAGGTTCCGTAGCATCCCTTATATGATGCAGAGTACGGAAGGGGAACCTCTGAATTCCTTCTACTTGATTAAGACAGATGGTTTGTTCCAAAGTGATGCAGAAGTTGCCGAGTGGAATGCTAAACATGGAACATATGTGACCAATGATAATGGTGAAAAAGAGTGGGTAGGTATTCAGCCGAATGCCAAGGCTGGTGACTTGAAGTTTGTGGATCATAATGGCGATGGTAAAATTACGGATGCAGACCGTCAGTATATGGGTAGTGCGACTCCGAAGACGACTTTTGCCTTTACATTGGGAATGACGTGGAAAAAACTTTCTTTCAGTGCCATGTTCCAGGGAGTAGGTGGAGCAAAAGCTTTATATGTAGGAAAGTACATGCTGTTGAGTGATGTAGAAGGAAACTTTAACCGTTCCAGCGAGATATTGAATGCTTGGAGTCCTACAAATACCGGTTCTGATATTCCTCGTTTGTCAAAGAATGACCCGAATGGAAACTTTACGACTGCATCTGATTGGTATTTGGAGAATGCTTCTTATCTGCGTTTGAAGAATGTAACCCTTTCTTATGATTTAAGCGATGTATTCCGCAAGTGGTCTCATTTGAATGACCGTAACAGCCGTTTGTCTGTGTACTTCAGTGGTGAAAATCTTGCTACTATCACTGGATATTCTGGTATGGATCCTGAATGTGGTGGCTGGGATGCTTTGAAATATCCGGTATCTCGCGTATTATCTGTTGGTGTAAAATTGACTTACTAATAATTAATAGAGAAGAATGATTATGAAAAAAAATATATTATTTTTTGCGATGTCTGCCACATTGCTTATGAGTTCTTGCAGTGACTTCCTTGATGTGCAACCAGAGGGAGATGCTACTACAACGACTTATTTTACCAATGACCTGCAGGCTATTGATGCTGTAGATGCATTGTATGAAAGATTTCATCAGGAAGCTGTATATGGACGCGAACTGTTTTGGGAACAAGGTGCCGCGTGCGACGTTGTGTGGGGAAAGACCCGTGATTTTCCAACACTTGCTACATTGAAATATACAGGAGACGAATCCCCTTTGCGTACTATTTTTGATACTATGTACAAAGTGATGGCACGTTCCAACTGGGTAATACAAGAGTTGCTTAAGAAAGGGAAAAGCACCACTTTGAGTGATATTGAAAAGAGAAGTCTCGGTGAAGCTTACTTCACTCGTGGATGGGCTCATTTCTTGATCGCTTATCGTTACGGTCTTGATACACAAGGGGTACCTTTTGTCCGTTATGAAGATTTTGAAGGTGGCTATGACAATTCTATTCCTCCTCAGCAAGCTTCGGTCATCGATAATTATAAATTGATTATCTCGGATATGGACAAGGCAATAGAGTATTTGCCCCGTTTTGAAGAGTATGGAGATAATGATAGAGGACGCGCGCACGATGCGGCTGCAGTAGCTTTTAAAGCTAAAGTTTATGCTTATTGGGCAACTTGGGATGCTACACAATGGGGAAATGTAATCAGTATGGTCAATGAACTGGAAACTGCTTACGGACGTGATTTAGCCGGTACTTATGAAGAGTTGTTCTCTTCTGATTTCTCTAAATGGTGGAATAAAGAGTATATTTGGACTATTCCTGGAAATGGTGGCTCTCAAGGTGGCGGTTCGGAGTTTCCGGGAGTTGTCCTTGAGAACAAAGGCTGGGGACAATATAATGGCTGGGGACAGAACAAGCCGTCTTATGATATTTACGAAGAGATGTTGAAAGACGGAGCTGGTAATGACCGTTTGGTTCGTACGGTTTTAGAGTATGGTCAGGAATTTCAATTCTTGGGTGAATCCCGTGCTTTTTATTCAAGCTCGGATATTGAATCCGGTTTTATGATTAATAAATACATGGATCCCTTTAAGTATGAAGATGCAGCCAATAAGGGGTATATCAATACAAACGGAGACTGGCCGACGGTACGTATTAATTTCCCGGTTATCCGTTTTGCAGAAATGTTACTTTTCCGTGCGGAAGCTTATTTGATGACTAATAAAGCGGACTTGGCTACGGCTGATTTGAATCGCATTCGTAAACGTGCCAATGTTGCATTATTGACGGGCACTGCTACTATGGCTGACCTATATCATGAACGCCGTTGTGAATTGGCATTTGAGTTTACAGACCATTTATATGATTTGAAACGCTGGTATCGCTCAGGCAATACTGAAATAAAGGCTTTGGCTGCTGCCGAATTGAATGCCCGTCCGCGCGTACGTCATTATGCCAACCGCCAGGACCCTGCTTCCACATTCGTTGTAGGTGAGTATGAGGATTATACGGATAAGATTGCTTATCAGGATTACATGATCGTATTCCCTTATCCTTCGGTTCAGATTACCAAATCTGATGGTAAGTTAAAACAGAATCCTCATTATGATTGATATTTTCTCTGAAAGAGATAAAATATAAAAAAAGACCTCATTGCCATTGGTCTAATCTGCAGGGGTTGGTATGTTCGGGTATTGATCCTTGCAGATATTTCTTCTTTTTTTTTCATTTGCAAAGGCTATTCATAAAATCATTTTAATATACGGAGAGACGGCATTCCCGACAGTCTGCAGCGCTCTTCAAATATACAGTCTGATGAAATTAAAAACTCTTATATGTGCAGCTACTGCCTTTTGGGCTTGCTGCTCTTGTACATCCGGTGAACTATCTCCCGTAGACTATGTAGACCCTTTTATAGGTACCGGCTTTCATGGGCATACTTATCCGGGGGCAACCGTTCCGTTCGGGGCGGTACAGTTAAGTCCTGACACGCGTGCCGGAAACTGGGATGCTTGTTCGGGGTATCATTATAATGATACGACTCTAAAAGGCTTTTCACACACACATTTAAGTGGGACCGGATGCATTGATCTTGGGGATATACTGTTTCGTCCTACTACGCTGAAACCGGATTTGACTACGGAAAGCATTTACCAGCCAGCGGCTTTTTCCCATAAAGACGAAGATGCTTCTGCCGGATATTATTCGGTTGTTCTGAAAGAAGAAGGAATAAAAGCTGAATTGACGGTAACGGCACACGCCGGTATGCACCGCTATACGTTTCCTTCCGGCAAAGAAGCATCTATTATTATAGATTTGACTCATTTGCTTGATAACGAATATATTTATGAGGCTGAACTTGAACAGACTGCCGCCAACGAAATAACAGGTATGCGCAGAACCAGGGGATGGACGGACAATCAGTACGTTTATTTTGTAGCCCAGTTCTCGAAACCTTTTCAGACCATAGACTTTATACAGAATAAAAAGATGGTTTCTGCAGGAGTTAAGTTGAACGGTACCGATTTGCAGGCTTGCTTGTCCTTCGATAATAGTAATGGAGAGCCGGTTATAGCCAAAGTTGGATTATCCATTGTCAGTGAAAAGAATGCACGTGAGAATTTGGAAACCGAGGTGATAGGTTTCGATTTTGATGCCGTGCGTAGTGCTGCCCGTTCCGCTTGGGAACAAGCTCTCTCTGCTATTACGGTAAAAGGCGGCAATACGGACGACTTGAAGAATTTCTATACAGCCATGTATCATTCTATGGTTGTACCCAATGTCGTGAGTGATATCAATGGTGAGTACCGCCGTCATAATATGGAAATTGGGCAATTGCCAAAAGGCAAAGTGCAATATTCTACATTTTCGCTTTGGGATACTTTCCGTGCATGGAATCCGTTGATGACTTTGATTGATACAACTTTGGTCAATAATATGATAAATTCCTTTCTGGACATTTACGAATCTTCGGGTGAACTTCCTATCTGGCCGCTTTCTGCCGGAGAGACGGGAACTATGATTGGTTATCATGCAGTGTCCGTTATAGCAGATGCTTATATGAAGGGTATTAGAGGATTTGACGCGGAAAAGGCGTTGGAAGCTATGGTAGTTTCTTCTGAAAAGAACAAAAAGGGAGCTGATTACTATATTCAGAATGGCTTTATTCCTTCTAATATAAAGAAAGAGTCCATCTCTTGTTTGCTGGAGTTTGCCTATGATGACTGGTGTATTGCACGTATGGCTCAGGAAATGGGTAAGGATGATATTTATCAAAAGTATATTCAACGTTCCCAGAACTATATCAATGTTTTTGATGGTAATACAAAATTCTTCCGCCCCAAGCGGATGGATGGGAACTGGGAAACTCCCTTCAATCCTATTGAGGTAGGTCGTGCCTATACGGAAGCCACAGCCTGGCAGTATCGCTTCTTTGTACCTCACGATGTAAGCGGTATGGCACAACTGTTTGGTGGTAAGAAAGAGTTTATTACCGCACTCGATTCTATCTTTACAGTAGAGTCGGGTGTACATGGCGATTTAGTGGATATTACCGGACTGATAGGTCAATATGTTCATGGCAATGAGCCGAGCCATCATATCGCCTATCTGTACGATTACGTCGGACAGCCTTGGAAGACGCAGGAAATGACACGCCGTCTGCTCCATGAAATGTACGCTCCTACGCCTGAAGGAATCATTGGTAATGAAGATTGTGGACAGATGTCCGGTTGGTATATATTATCCTGCTTGGGTATTTATTCAGTTTGTCCGGGAAGCAATGAATTTGCACTGACTACTCCTCTATTTGAGAAAGCGGTTGTCAACCTGGCAAATAGAAAGACTTTGACCATCCTTGCCAACAATCCGAAGAAGAATGTCTATATCACAAAAGTAGAATTGAACGGACAACCGATAGATGTAAATTTTATTACTTATGCACAGTTGATGGAAGGTGGAGAACTTCGTTTTACTTTGTCCGACAAGCCGAATATGGAGAGAGGTGTTTCCTCTGAAGCATCCCCTTATTCCTATACTAAAGATGAAGTCGTTTCCATTCCCTATGTGGATAAGGATTTGAACTTGTTTATGGATAAGGTAACGGTTGCATTGGCCACAACAACCAAGGATGCCGAAATCAGATATACATTGGATGGCAGCGAGCCCACAGAGCAATCGGTATTGTACGAGCAGCCTTTTGAACTGGACAAGACCACTTTAATAAAAGCCAAAGGATTCAAGGAAGGTCTCCGCTCAAGCAGAACATTATCCATATCGGCAACGAAAGCTGAATTGAAGGCTGCTCTTTCTGTAAATCCTACTCAGAATGGTACATCTTATAAGTACTTTGAAGGCACTTACCAGAAAGTGGCTGATGTAGAAAAGTCACCGTTGCTGGAGTCTGGTGTCATGCCCGAACCTTCTATTAAGGGTGCTAAGCAGGAGGATCATTTCGGTTATATCTTTTCTGGATTGATAAATGTTCCCGAAGATGGAGTCTATACTTTCCAGACCCGTTCGGACGATGGCAGTGTCTTGTACATTCACGATGAGCAGGTAGTCAATAATGATGCTTCCCATGCTGCAATTCCTGCTACCGGAATGGTCGCGCTGAAGAAAGGTTTTCATCCTTACAAGCTCTATTACTTTGAAGATTATGAAGGTGAGTATTTGAGCTGGGCTTGGAAACTGCCTTCTGCCGAGAAGTTGGCACCCATCCCTGCATCGGCTTTATTTGTGAAATAATAGTTTAATATATATGCTATGAGAAAGTTATTTTTGTTATTTTTACCTTTGTTCGCTGCATCATGCGGACAGGTGAAGCAGCAGGCACCTGCACCAGAGCCCGTTAATGTCATGAGTTTCAATATTCGCTATGACAATCCGGAAGATAGCTTGGACAACTGGCAATACCGTAAAGACCGCGCGGCAAATGCCATCCGTTTTTATGATGTGGATATATTGGGTACGCAAGAAGTACTTCATAATCAGTTGGAAGACCTTAAACAACGATTGCCGGAATACGGAGTCATCGGTGTAGGTCGTGAAGATGGAAAGGAAAAGGGTGAATATAGTGCACTCTGGTATAAGAAAGATCGTTTCAACTTGCTGGATTCTGGCTATTTCTGGTTGAGCGAGACTCCTGAAGTTGCCGGTTCCAAGGGCTGGGATGGAGCTTGTGAGCGTATTGCTTCATGGGCAAAACTGCAAGATAAAGTAAGTGGCAAGGAGTTCTTCGCATTGAATACCCACTTGGATCATGTAGGTGTTGCTGCACGTCGTGAAGGTATAAGCCTTATGCTGGATAAAGTAAATGAGTTGAGTGGTAACTTACCCGTAGTAGTAACGGGCGACTTTAATGCTAGTCCGGAATCGGATGTCATCAAACACGTGACTGACCCTTCCAATCCGGAACACTTGACAGATGCACGCCAGGCATCGGCAATTGTTTATGGTCCGGCATGGAGTTTCCATGATTTCGGAAAGATTCCTTACGATAAACGTCCGCTGATTGATTACGTTTTTGTACGTAATGGACTGAAAGTTTTGAGGTATGGTGTATTGGCTGAAACAGAGAATAATGCTTTCCTCTCCGACCATGCCCCTATTTTAGTAACGGTTGAATAATAAAACAATAATTATGACTAAGATATTAAGAATATGTATCGTTATGCTCTTGGCAGTCTTGCTACTGCCGGTAGAGTTATCGGCACAAAGCCGCCGTGATAAAGAGCAGACCTATGTTTTGGACCAACCTTATGAGGTGACAAAGATTACCCCTCCCCAGGGCAAGAAGATAAAGAATGTCATCTTGATGATTGGTGATGGCATGAGTCTTATGCACGTATATTCTGCCTGGACAGCCAATCGAGGCAAGTTGTTTTTGGATAACTGCCAGGTAGTGGGTTTGTCTAAAACCTATTGTGCCAACAAGCTGATTACAGACTCGGGAGCGGGTGGAACAGCCATAGCTACGGGGCAGAAGACAAACTATCATTCTGTGGGTGTAGATACCGAAGGACGTCCTTTGAAATCATTGGTAGACCTGGCTGCTGCTAAAGGTAAATCGACCGGTATAGCGGTGACTTGCCGTCTGTGGGATGCCACTCCTGCTGATTTTTGTTGCCATAACAAGGATAGGGATGCGGAAGCTGAAATCGTAGCAGATTACGTTAATTGCAGTGCCGATTATGTATTCGGTGGAGGTGCCAAGCTTTTCGAAAACCGTGAAGATGGACGTGACTTGTTTAAGGAACTACGCGATAAAGGATTTCAGACTCCTCGCAGTTGGGATGAATTGGCTGGCATAAAGAGTGGTAAGGTATTTGCCGTACCTTATCCCGTCGATACTCCTCTTCCTGCTGAACGTGGCGACCTTTTGGCACGTGCTTCATTGAAAGGTATCGAATTGCTGGACCAAAATAAAAACGGTTTCTTTATGATGATAGAAGGTTCGCAGCTGGATGACTACGGACACTTCAATGACATTGATTTGCTGATGCAGGAAACACATGACTTTGACCGTACCGTTGGTGCTATTTATGAGTGGGCTGCCAAGGATGGAGAGACATTAGTTGTAGTTACCGCAGACCATGAAACCGGTGGACTTACGCTGGTGGACGGTGACCTGGCAGAAGGCAAAATCGTATGTAAATTTTCAACAGGAGGTCATAGCGGTGTAATGGTGCCGGTATATGCTTTCGGTCCCGGTGCAGAGGAGTTTACCGGAATCTTTGAGAATACTGCTATCTTTGATAAGATAAAGAAATTGCTTAATTTGTAAATCTATAAATACCTATTTCCCATGTTGAAACACATTTTATTGGTAGGCTTGCTTTCTTTCTCCGCCCTCCCTTTACTGAAAGCTCAAAGCTGTGGCAATGATGAGAAGTATCATCTGCCTTACAAGAATACATATGTAAAGGAACCGTTGGTCACTGAAAACGAATATCGTGTGGCAAAACCTGAGACGATTGTGCCGAAAAGCTTCGAAGAAGCCCGGCAGATTCTTCCCAATCCCATTTGGGGTGGACATGACAAGGAACTTGAAATGTATTGGAAGGCATGGGAAATAGCTATCGGCAATATTCGTGCTCCTCAAGCAGGCTCGGGTTTTGTCTCAAGCTATTTGGATACAGCTTATAATGGTAATATCTTTATGTGGGATTCCTCTTTCATTCTGATGTTTGCCCGCTATGGTACCCGTTTCTTTCCTTTCCAGAATACGCTGAACAACTTTTACGCCAAGCAGCATCCCGACGGTTTCATTTGCCGTGAAATAAAGGCGGATGGTGCCGATTGCTTTGAACGCTATGATCCGGTGAGTACCGGACCGAATTTGATGCCTTGGTGTGAGATGGTCTATTTCCATCAGTTTGGTGATACGGAACGCCTGCACAAGATATTTCCGGTACTTTGTGCTTATTATAAGTGGTTGAAATTGAACCATACTTGGAGAAATGGAACCTACTGGTCAAGCGGATGGGGGACCGGCATGGATAATATGCCCCGTGTTCCGTCGGAATACAGCCCTATCTACAGTCACGGGCATATGATTTGGTTAGATACAAACCTACAGCAATTATTTACTGCCAATTTACTACTTGAGATGGGCTTTTATCTGGAACGTTGGCAAGAGATAGAAGAGTTTGAAGACGAAGCCAAAATGCTGGGAAAATATATCCATGACAATCTTTGGGATGAAAAGACCGGTTTCCTTTATGACCAGTATGCTGACGGTACGCTCTGTACAACCAAGGGAATAGGTGCCTATTGGGCTCTGTTTACTGATGTATTGGATTCTGTACAGTTGGACCGCATGGTGAAGGAATTGGATAATCCTGCCACATTCAACCGGAAACACCGTATTCCTTCTTTGTCTGCCGATAATCCCAAGTACAAGGAGAATGGCCGTTATTGGCAGGGTGGCGTATGGCCGGGAACTAATTACATGGTGATGCAGGGCCTTGTGCAGAAAGGTTATGGTAAACTGGCACGGGAGATTTGTTTGAATCATTATGCCCAGGTGTTTGAGGTCTATAAGAAGACTGGAACTTTTTGGGAATATTATGCTCCGGAAAGTGCTGAGCCGGGATTTATGGCAAGGGATAATTTTGTGGGTTGGGCAGGACTTCCTCCTATTGCTGAATTGATAGAATTTATTATCGGTATTCGGGGAGATTATGCCAAAAAGCAGATTATCTGGGATATGAATTTGACGGAGATTAACGGCATAGAACGCTATCCTTTTGGTCCCGAAGGGCTTATCTCCTTAAAAGCTGAAGCACGCCGTTCTGCAAGTGATGAACCTCGTATTACAGTAGATTCCAATATCGATTTTGAACTGTGTGTACTCTATGGTGGAAAAGAGAAAAAGATAAATGTGACATCCGGTAAGCATACCTATTAAAGAAGAAATCAATCATGAAAAACAATATGTCAAGACGTCAATTTCTGAAGACTGGCGGGCTTGCCTTGGCTGCAATGACCTTTCAGCCCGCTTCCGTATTATCTTCATCCGGGACTTTCAGCCAGAGATATGTTTCGTTGCGTCCTTCTGCAAGCAAAAGGAACTTCATTTCGAAGGCAGTAGATGCTGCCATTGAAGAAGCAAAGCCTAAAATAAAGGACGAGAAGTTGCGTTGGATGTTCGAGAACTGTTTTCCCAATACGCTTGACACTACTGTCAGATATAGAGTGAAGAATGGCAGACCAGATACTTTCGTCATTACAGGTGATATAGATGCCATGTGGTTGCGCGACTCTTCAGCGCAAGTATGGCCCTATCTGCCGTTGATGAAGAAAGATAAGGACTTGCAGTTGATGGTGGCAGGACTTGTCAACAGACAGACTGAATGTATCTTAATAGACCCGTATGCCAATGCCTTCAACGACGGGCCGTTGGGCAGCTATTGGGAAACCGACCATACACAACATATGGCTAAGGAACTGCATGAACGCAAATGGGAGATAGATTCTTTGTGCTATCCCATTCGTCTGGCTTATCATTATTGGCAATACACGGAAGACACGTCTGTGTTCGATGAAAATTGGCATAAAGCTATGCTGCTGGTGGTCAAGACCTTTAAAGAGCAACAGAGGAAACAAGGCTTAGGACCTTATAGCTTTACGCGCGATTGCGACCGCCCTACAGATTCGCAGATTAACAACGGATGGGGAGCACCGGTAAAGCCGGTCGGCTTAATCGTTTCTTCTTTCCGTCCGTCAGATGATGCTACACAATACGGTTTTCTGATTCCTGCTAATATGTTTGCGGTTGTGTCATTGCGCCAATTGGCTGAGATAGAGGATAAAGTTTATGGAAACAAGGACTTCTCCGGAGAATGTATAACATTGGCAGATGAAGTGGATGCAGCTATCCGTAGGTATGGTACTTTCAATCATCCGGTTTGTGGGCGTATTTATGCTTTTGAGGTCGACGGTTTTGGTAACGCGCTTTGTATGGACGATGCCAATGTACCCAGTTTGCTGGCTGCGCCTTATCTGGGTTATTGTTCTTTTAAAGATGCGATTTATCAGAATACCCGTAAAATGATATGGAGCGGCAATAATCCTTATTTCTTTAAAGGAAAAGCCGGTGAAGGGGTAGGAGGCCCTCATGTGGGATTGAATTATATCTGGCCGATGAGCATCATTATGAAGGCTTTTACAACGGATGATTCCGAAGAAATACGTGCTTGTCTGAAGCAACTTCGTGATACGGATGGAGGGACGGGCTTTATGCATGAGTCTTTCCATTCGGAGGATGCCGCGGACTTTACTCGTTCCTGGTTTGCCTGGACAAATACTTTGTTCGGTGAACTGATACTGAATACAATCAAGGAATATCCCAACTTATTATCCCAAATACTATGAAGATAAGATATTGGTTACTGGCTATGTCATTCATTTTTCTCTCTTGTGGGAGAGTGGCTGATGATGTAGAGGCAAACTATGGTATTATACCCATGCCGAATGAACTTGCTCCAATGCAGGGAGTGTATGTCTTGCAAGGGAAAAAAACAGTGGCTGTCCCTTCCGGGGAAGCCGCGATGAAAGTTTTTCATTATTTGGAGGATGCGTTGAAAAACACTTCTGTAACGCTGAAGGATATTTCGGAAACGGGAAAGGCCGATATTTGCTTATCTATAGATAATTCCTTGCCCAATGAGGCCTATACATTGGAGGTTTCTTCCGATAGGATAAATATATCTTCCAATGAAACTGCCGCCGGATTTTTTTATGGTGTCCAGTCTTTGCTGCAGCTCATGCCGGCAGCCATTTATGATGGTGACCGGAAATACGAAGGAAAGATTAGGATTCCTGCTGTCAGCATTACGGATGCTCCCCGTTTCCCTCATCGTGGGGCTATGATGGATGTAGGGCGTAATTTTCTGCCAAAAGAGGAAGTGCTGAAGTTTCTTGATTTGATGGCATTCTATAAATTGAATAAATTCCATTTTCATCTGACAGATGACCAAGGATGGAGAATAGAAATAAAGAAATACCCGAAACTGACTGAAATAGGTTCTTATCGTAAACAGACTCAGATAGGACACTCTGATTATTATTTTCCACGGCGTTACGATGGAAAAGAAAAGAGAGGCTATTATACGCAGGAAGAAATAAAGGAAATTGTGAAGTATGCATCCGACCGTTTCATTACGGTCATTCCCGAAATTGAAATGCCGGGACATGCATCCGCAGCACTGGCTTCCTATCCGGAACTTTCTTGCGGACTGGGAAAGACTTATGTGGTGCGTGATTATTTTGATGTTTTTGATGAGGTCTATTGTCCCAAAGAGCATACATTTGAATTCTTACAAAATGTGCTGACCGAAGTTATGGAACTCTTCCCCAGCCATTATATCCACATTGGTGGAGATGAGTGTCCCAAGAAAGCATGGAAGAAGTGTGCCCATTGCCAGCATTTGATGAAGTGGGAAGGTCTGCCCAACGAAGAAGCTCTGCAAAGTTGGTTTATCCATCGGATTGAGCAATTTGTGAACAGTAAAGGGCGTGACATCATCGGGTGGGATGAGATTCTGGAAGGAGGGCTTGCCCCTAATGCTACCGTCATGTCATGGCGTGGCGAGAAAGGAGGTATCGAAGCGGCTCGCCAACGGCATAAAGTCATTATGACACCCGGCAAAAAGTGTTATTTGGATTACTACCAGGAAAGTCCGGAATTTGCCCCGTTGGCTATCGGCGGTTTTCTTCCGTTGGATACGGTGTACAATTATAACCCGCTTCCTGCTGAACTGACTCCGGAAGAACAAGCTTATATAATAGGTGTACAAGCCAATATCTGGGGAGAGTACATACAGACTCCCGAATATTTTGAATATATGGCTTTCCCTCGTTTGCTGGCTATGTCAGAGGTGCAATGGACACAGCCGGAACATAAGGACTTCGAGTCGTTTGCCCGTAGGCTGGATAAGGAGTTTGAACGATTGGATTATTGCGGAGTGAATGCTTGCCGTAACTTCTATGAAGTCAATCAGGCTGGTGCGTGGAACAAGTCGCAGCAGACTTATGAGGTGACTTTGAACACCTTCTGTCCGGATGCCGATATTTACTATGCGGTAAATGATTCAACGGTCAACACTTCATCTTCCCTTTATGAGACTCCGATACCGTTGGACGAGGATGCAACTATTTATTCGGCAGTTTACAGAAGCGGTAAGCCGCTAGGGAAAGTGACCCGCAAGAGTTTTGCTGTAAACAAGGCAACCGGATGTGACTATACTTGTAATCCTAAAGCAGGATGGGAACACTTGAATAAAGGCTTCGGGCTGACTGATGGACGACGTGGCTATGCCCGCGACATGCGTCGCTGGATTAGCTTCTACCAGGATACTGTACAGATTGTAGTGGAACTGAAGAAACCTCAAAAAGTCAAGGAAGTGGCCTTTTCTTCTTTATGGCGGCCGGTAAATGAGATATGGCCGGCAAGAGCGATGGGTGTCTCTGTTTCAATGGATGGTCAGACTTTTATTCCGGTGGGCACTAAACGGCTGACTTATGATTTTAGCTTGACGGAAGGCACCCGTTTTCCGGCATCTCTTTCATTTGCCGAAACGGAAGCTACATTTGTCCGCTTGGAATTATTGAGTGGTGGCTTGTGCCCGAAAGGATATTTTCATGAAGGGTTGCAGAGTGAGTTGGCAATAGATGAAATAGAAATATATTAATCTCAAGAAATTATGAAGAAAATAGTTGTTCTTTTAGTTGTACTGTTGGGCTGTATGCCGGTAACGGCTTTTGCGCAGAAGCAATTCTTTTTTAAGGATGGCAGGTTTGTAGTAGCACAGTTTACAGATTTGCACTGGATGCCGGGTTCTGCAAAGTGTGCCGAAACGGCAGCTACTATCCGTGCTGTCCTGGCAGCCGAACATCCGGACATTGCTATACTGAGTGGGGATGTGGTGACCGATGACCCTGCTATGGATGGATGGAAAAGTGTAGTGGATATTTTCAATGAAGCCAAGATGCCTTTTGTGGTGATGATGGGAAACCATGATGCAGAATACTTGACGCGCAATGAAATCTATGATTTCCTCTTGAAGTCTCCCTACTATGTGGGGGCAAAAGGCCCTGAAGATATTATGGGATGTGGTAATTGTGTGATTTCTATTTATAGTCCGGAGAAGAAGGACCAGGTAGAGGCATTGCTCTATTGCATGGATTCCAACGACTATCAGCCTAATAAAATCTATGGTGCTTACGACTGGATTCATTTCGACCAAATAGAATGGTACAGAAAGCAAAGTAAACACTTTGCAGAGAAGAACGGTGGTAATCCCGTTCCTGCTTTGGCCTTTTTCCATATTCCGCTGATTGAATACAACGAAATCAGAGGTGACGGGAAAACTTATGGCAATGACAAAGAAGGTGGAGTTGCCTCTGCTAATATCAATTCTGGTATGTTTGCTTCCTTCCTTGACATGAGGGATGTAATGGGAGTATTTGTAGGACATGACCATGATAACGATTTTATAGGAATAGATAAAGGTATTGCATTGGGATACGGACGGGTGACCGGTGCGGATGCGTATGGAGAGTTGACGAGAGGAGCCCGTATCATTGAACTGTACGAAGACCAATTCAAATTTGACACATGGATTTCCACTCCTTCGGGAAGGGAGGCTGCCTACTATTACCCTTCAGGTCTGAATTCGGATGAGGAGCAGAGTATGGCTTATTTGCCGGCTACGGGAACTTCTCCCAAGAAGCAGGGCGTGGCATATACCTATTATGAAGGCAAATGTAAACGTGTTGCCGATATTGCCGCCTGCAATAAAGTGAAGGAAGGGGTGATGAAGAACTTCTCGATTGAAGAAGTAGCCGTCCCTGATCATTTTGCTTATGATTTCCGTACGTTGGTGAAAATTCCAGAAAGGGGAGTATACCGTTTCTATACTTTTTCCGATGATGGTTCTAAACTATACATAGACGGTAAATTGATTGTTGATAACGACGGTGGACACAGCGGACGCCGTGCCGAAGGGAAAGTCGCTCTCGAAGCAGGGTACCACGAGTTGCATCTGCTGTATTTCGAAGATTACATGGGCCAGGAATTGGAAGTCGGGTATTCGGGACGGAATGTTCTGGAAACCGTGTTACCTGATACCATGTTGTTTGTACCGGATTAAATCAGCGCTGGTAACTCTTTGTCTGGTACTCTTTCCGATATTCATTGGGAGAGACTTTCTTCAAAGCTTTGAATTGGCGGGACAAGTTCTTCAGATTGTTTATTCCGACTTGTTCCGCCACATCTGCAATCGGAGCATCACTGGCCAACAGCAATTGGGCAAAGCGTTCCATCCTAAGGTTGAAGATGTATTTGTGGATGGATTGCTGGGTGACTTGCTTGAAGCGAATCTCCAATAAACGGCGTGATAATGGTACTTGTTTCACTATATCCGATACAGTGATATCAGCTGCTATATTCTGATGGATATATTTCAGAGCGGTTTGGATATGGGCATCGGTGGTAGAATAGAAGTCGGTCGAAAGCCGGTTGATTATATTAACTGGTTGGAGCACTACGTCCTGATAAGTGGCCTCCTCATCATTCAATAGATGTTCTATGAGGGCAGCTGCCTCAAATCCGCCTCTTACAATGTTTTGGCTGATACTGGATAGGGGAGGGTCTGAAAGATTGCATATAATCTCATCATTGTCGACTCCTAATATTGCTATCTTGTCGGGCACTCTGATGTTGTTGACTTTACAGATTTCCGTAATGCGGTTACCTTGATTGTCATCGCAAGCCATGAGTGCCGTAGGTTGTGGCAATGACTTTAACCAGTTGAGCAGGGGCGGTGCTTCATAAAACCATAAGTCATCAAGGGATTGGTCCTGATAAGAATAGAAATTGTTTCCAAACCCTTGGGCTGCTATACATTCATAGAAACCCTCGCAACGTTCTTGTGACCATACCGTATCGCGATAACCATAGAATGCGAAGTTCTGAAAGCCTTTACTCAGAAAAAACTCTGCTGCCATTCTGCCGGTCTTGCGGTAATCGCCGGTGATGTTTGGAATATTGCTGAACCTTGATTTATAATCCTGGGCCAATGCGATAATTCCGTTTTCACGGAATAGCTCCACGTTGTCATCATTGTCAAATCTGCCGATGATTGCATCTGCATGCCATGTCTTTGCCCATTTCAAGACTCCTTCTATACCATGACTGTTTTTGTAGGAGGGTGGCATACGGCATACTACCCATGGCTCATGGCTTTTGGAATAGGCCAATACCCCCTTTAGCAGATTGTACGAAAAGGACTCTGTAAAATCGGTCAATAATATCAATCGAATCATAGCAGTTGACTAAATGTAACTGATTGTTACTTATACAAATGTTAGCTTAATTGACAAATATAGGATTTTATTTCTTTTTCTTCAAATCTTTTCCCTCATATTTGCAGATTGCTTCAATCCATTTTTCTTCCAGTGGCTTGGACTCGTGTTTGGCGAGGTCGAAGGCTACCATGACGGAGGTACATACGCATTTTACTTCTTGGGTTTCCGTATCAATGACCCGTTGGGCGAGGTGGAAGCTTTTGGTTCCTATCTCAGTGACGGCAGTTTGCACGGCGATATGGTCCGAACCATAAATCTGTGCGAGGAAGTTTGCTTCAATATGGACGACAACGATACCATCCTTTTCCCAATCTACATCCGGGCATACGGAAGCGAAATATTCCGTTTTTCCTAAATCATAAAAAGAGAAGTAAACAGTGTTGTTTACATGGCCGAATTTGTCGACGTCATTGAAGCGTAGTTGTATGGGCAGGGTGTGGTTAAATTGAATTTCTTCCATTGTTTTCTCTTAAACTTTGTTTATAATCGCTGCAAAAATACTATTTTTGCGTGTTAATCCGTGAACTTATATATCAAGAAATGATAGAAGACATCAAAAAAGCCTGCCAGGTAATGAGCGAGGGCGGGGTAATTCTGTATCCGACAGATACGATTTGGGGTATAGGTTGTGACGCTACCAATGAAGAAGCGGTGCGCCGTGTATATGAAATCAAGCAACGCTCTGACAGTAAGGCGATGCTGGTATTGGTAGATTCTCCGGTAAAGGTGGATTTCTATGTGCAGGATGTTCCGGAGGTTGCCTGGGATTTGATAGAACTGGCTGACAAGCCCCTTACCATAATTTATTCCGGAGCGCGTAATCTGGCTCCTAACTTGCTTGCCGAAGATGGTAGTGTAGGTATCCGTGTCACCAGTGAGGCATTTTCAAAACGGCTTTGTCAGCAGTTCCGCAAGGCGATAGTCTCTACTTCTGCCAATGTCAGCGGGCAACCGTCTCCCGGTAACTTCAGTGAAATAAGTGAAGACATCAAGTCTGCGGTGGATTATATAGTAGGATACCGCCAGGAGGAAACGGGACGCCCGAAACCGTCCAGTATCATCAAGTTGGGCAAGGGCGGAGTCATTAAGATTATTCGCGAATAAAAGGAAAAATGGCAGAGGACAAGAGGAGTTTGTTGCAGCGCTTCATCATATGGCGCGAAAAGAATATCAAGGAAAAGCGGTTCATACTGATTCTCAGTTTTCTTGTAGGTATCTTTACGGCATTCGCCGCACTGATACTGAAAGTCATCATACACTGGATACAGAACTTCCTGACGGATAATTTCAATGCGACGGAAGCCAACTACCTTTATCTGGTCTATCCGGTAGTGGGTATCTTCCTGACCGGATTGTTTGTCCGCTACGTGGTGAAGGACGACATCAGTCATGGTGTTACCAAAATCCTATACGCCATCTCGCGGCGGCAGGGACGCATCAAACGGCATAACACTTGGTCGTCCATCATAGCCAGTTCCATTACCATCGGTTTCGGTGGTTCGGTCGGGGCGGAGGCGCCTATTGTGCTGACGGGTTCGGCTATCGGTTCCAATCTGGGAACCATCTTCAAGATGGAGCATCGTACGCTGATGCTATTGGTGGGATGTGGTGCTGCCGGTGCGGTTGCAGGCATTTTCAAGGCGCCGATTGCCGGTCTGGTATTTACGCTGGAGGTACTGATGATAGATTTGACAATGTCCTCCTTGTTGCCGTTGCTGATATCTGCGGTGACGGCTGCAACTGTTTCCTATATCGTGACGGGTACGGATGCCATGTTCAAATTCCATCTGGACCAAGCTTTCGAATTGGAGCGTATTCCGTATGTCATTATGCTGGGTATCTTCTGTGGATTGGTTTCCCTTTATTTTACCCGGGCCATGAACTCTGTGGAAGGCGTGTTCGGAAGGTTGAGAACTCCATATAAGAAGCTGATAATGGGTGGTGCCATGCTGAGTATCTTGATATTCCTTTTTCCTCCGTTGTATGGCGAAGGTTACGATACGATAGAGTTGTTGCTGAATGGGATGAGCAATGCCGAATGGGACACGGTGATGAATAATTCCTTCTTCTACGGGCACGGCAACCTGTTGCTGATATACCTCATACTGATTATTCTGTTTAAGGTCTTTGCTTCGAGTGCCACGAATGGCGGTGGCGGTTGCGGCGGTATCTTCGCACCTTCGTTGTATCTGGGTTGTATTGCCGGTTTTGTCTTTTCACATTTCAGCAATGAAATAGAGATGACGGCTTATCTGCCCGAGAAGAACTTTGCCTTGATGGGAATGGCGGGGGTCATGAGTGGGGTCATGCACGCTCCGCTGACCGGCGTGTTCCTCATAGCCGAGCTTACGGGAGGATACGACCTGTTTCTGCCACTGATGATTGTTTCCGTCAGTTCCTATCTTACCATCATCATGTTCGAGCCTCATAGTATCTATTCCATGCGTTTGGCCAAGAAAGGAGAACTGTTGACGCACCATAAGGACAAGGCTATCCTTACCCTGATGAAAATGGAGAATGTGGTGGAAAAGGATTTTGTGACCGTGCATCCCGAAATGGATTTGGGTGAACTGGTAAAGGCTATTTCCGCCTCGCATCGCAATGTTTTTCCCGTGACGGATAAGGAAGGGGTGTTGATTGGCATTGTCTTGTTGGACGATATCCGGAACATTATGTTCCGCCAGGAGTTATATCATCGCTTCACGGTGGGAAAACTGATGACTTCGGCTCCGGCACGTCTGTATGATACGGACAGTATGGAGCAGGTGATGCGCACCTTTGATGATACGAAGGCGTGGAATCTGCCGGTGGTGGATGCGGAAAACAAATACTTGGGCTTCGTGTCCAAGTCGAAGATATTCAACTCGTACCGTGAAGTATTGGTACATTTCTCGGAAGACTGAGGGCATGTACAATTTACCATTTACCATGTACAATGTACAATTTGCCATTCGGAGTGCTGTGTACATTGTACATGGTAAATAGTACATGGAGTAGCTTCGCAAATTGTACATGGTAAATGGTAAATAGTAAATGGAGTAAATTGTAAATGAAATGATGGAAAAGAAGAATTTGAGGATTGTATATATGGGTACTCCCGACTTTGCGGTGGAGGCTCTTCGTTGTCTGGTAGAAGGAGGTTACAATGTGGTGGGTGTCATTACGATGCCCGACAAGCCTGCCGGACGGGGACATAAGCTCCAATTCTCTCCGGTGAAACAGTATGCACTGGAACATAATCTTCCGCTTCTTCAGCCGGAGAAGCTGAAGGATGAGGCTTTTGTGGAGGCGTTGCGTGCATGGAAGGCCGATTTGCAGATAGTCGTTGCCTTCCGTATGTTGCCGGAGGTGGTATGGAACATGCCGCGATTGGGCACCTTCAACCTGCATGCTTCCCTGCTTCCGCAGTATCGCGGCGCAGCCCCCATCAACTGGGCAGTGATTAATGGTGATACGGAAACGGGCATCACCACTTTCTTCCTGAAACATGAGATTGATACCGGTGAGGTTATTCAGCAGGTACGGGTACCCATTGCCGATACGGACGACGTGGGTATCGTTCACGACAAACTGATGCTGTTGGGTGGTCGCCTGGTGGTAGAAACCGTAGATGCCATTCTTGCCGGTACAGTGAAAAGTATTCCTCAAGAAGAAATGGCCGTCGTGGGTGAACTGCGTCCGGCACCGAAAATCTTCAAAGATACTTGTCGTATTGACTGGAACCGCCCGGTGAAGCGTATTTACGATTTTGTACGCGGCCTTTCTCCCTATCCTGCCGCTTGGACGGAGCTGGTCCAACCCGGTGGAGAATCTGTTGTGGTAAAAATCTTCAAGACGGAGAAAATAGGGGAATCCCATCAGCTGGCTCCCGGAACCTTGCAGACAGACGGGAAGACCTATATCCGCGTTGCTGCCGAAGATGGCTTTGTCGGCATCCGCTCCCTCCAGCTTCCGGGCAAGAAGAAACTGAAAACGGATGAACTGCTACGCGGCTTCCGGTTGACGGAAGGATACGTGATGAAATAACTGATTGTCATTCAATGACTTCCTACTGCAAAACTACTGCACTCGTTTTGCAGCGTCACTGCAAACCGCTTTGCAGTGTTGCTGCAACTAATATGCAGTGTGACTGCAACTGCTTTGCAGTGCTACTGCAACACGTTTGCAGTGACGCTGCAAAAGGTATGCAGTAAGTTTGCAGTGAGAGTTTTGATTTCCAATGTTAGGCTGAATTAAATCTTTTCTCTATATTTGTACATAACAAAGTTCGTAAACTTTAGAACATAACATTATGAAACCAATCATATCCCCTTCTATTCTCTCTGCCGATTTTGGTTATCTGGCACGAGACATTGAAATGATTAACGAAAGTGAGGCTGAGTGGGTACATATCGACATCATGGACGGTGTGTTTGTCCCCAATATTTCTTTCGGATTCCCGGTACTGAAGTATGTGGCAAAACTGTCGCAGAAACCTTTGGATGTGCATCTGATGATTGTACAGCCGGAGAAGTTTATTCCGGAGGTGAAGGCTCTGGGGGCACATGTCATGAATGTGCATTACGAGGCTTGTCCGCATCTGCACCGTGTGGTGCAGCAAATCCGCGAAGCAGGGATGCAGCCGGCGGTAACAATTAATCCGGCAACTCCCGTATCCTTGTTGAAGGATATTATTAATGATGTATACATGGTGCTGATAATGAGCGTAAATCCTGGCTTCGGCGGACAAAAGTTCATAGAGCATTCTCTTGATAAAGTGCGCGAGTTGCGTGAATTGATTACGGTTACCGGTTCGCAGGCCTTGATAGAAGTGGACGGTGGCGTAAACTTGGATACCGGTGCGCGTCTGGTAGAAGCTGGAGCAGATGTACTGGTGGCAGGCAATGCCGTTTTCTCGGCTCCCGATCCGAAGGAAGCTATCCGTGCATTAAGGAATCTGTAATCCGTCTTCTGGATTGATAATCGACAGCTGGCAACGGCATCCTTTCCTTCGACTGTTGATGCCGTTGGTAGTTGGTATTTTGTGTGGAGATGTGTTTCCACACGTGCTTTCTGCATGGGAGTATGTGGCAGGTTTTCTGCTTTTTCTTTTTATTATAGGTAGATACAAGCATACCGGATGGGTGTATGGAGCGGCGGTATACCTTTTCTTGGGTGGTACGGGGTTCTGCTTGATGAGTTGGCAGCAGGGAAAGACGGCATTTCCCTTTTCGGGCAAAACTGCTGTTTATAGGGTTTGTATCCGTGAGCATCCAGAAGAGAGGGAGCGCAGCATATTGTGCAGGGTTGCCCTGCTGGGAGAGGTAGAGAAGGATACAGTTACGGGTTGCCCCCGGAATCATCTTTTTCTGGCTTATTTTCCGAAAGATTCTGCTACGGCCACTTTGCGCCGTGGTGATGAGTTGCTGGTATCTGCCCGGCTTGTTCCTCCGGCAAACAATGGTAATCCCGACGAGTTTGACTATGCCCGCTACCTGAGGCGGAAAGGCTATAGCGGCACGGCTTACGTGGCTGACGGACATTGGCGGAAGACGGGGCATGATGCCTCTCGCACTGTCAGCCAGGTGGCACTGGATTATAGGGAGAAAGTGGTTGGCTTATACCGGAGTTTGGGTTTTGAAACTGATGAATTGGCGGTACTTGCTGCGTTGACGGTGGGGGATAAAGAGGAACTGAGTGATGATATTGTGGAGACCTACTCCGTTTCGGGAGCCAGCCATGTACTGGCACTTTCGGGGTTGCACATAGGTTTTCTGTATGCTTTGCTCTTGTTTGTGCTTCGTCCTTTGTGGAGGCGATGGCGGCGGTTGAAACCTTTGTTGCTCTTGCTTCTTGTCCTTTTTCTGGTGAGTTTTGCTTTTTTCACGGGATTGTCCTCCTCGGTGGTGCGGTCGGTCGTCATGTTCTCTTTGTTGGCGTTTGCCGGTTTGCAGCCGGAAAAGCCGCTGACTCTGAATACGCTGGCGGCAACTGCTTTCCTGATGCTGCTGTGCAAGCCGGTCTGGTTGTTTGATGTCGGTTTTCAGTTGTCATTCTCGGCGGTTGCAGCTATTGTACTTGTACAGCCTAAGTTATATGCCCTTTGGAAGGTTGACAATCGTTTCCTGCGATATTTGTGGGGACTTATGACAGTGTCCATGGCGGCTCAGCTGGGTACGGCCCCTTTGGTCATTTTCTATTTCTCCCGTTTTTCCACTCATTTTCTGTTGACTAATCTTTGGGTAATTCCCATGGTGTCGCTCGTTCTGTATTCGGCTGTCTTTCTGTTGATGCTTACGCCGCTGCCTTTTGTACAACATCTGTTTGCAAGGGTAGTAGAGGCATTGGTACATGTCCAGAATGAAGTGCTCCGCTGGATAGAGCATCTTCCCGGCGCTGCTGTCGATGATATTTGGCTGGATATATGGGGTGTTCTGCTCGTCTATCTGTTCTTGGGGATGACATATTATGGCTTTCTACGCCTTACGGTACGTAGAGTCTGCTTTGCGTTGCTGGCATTGTTGGCAGTGGTTTCCTGGCATTCCCTTTCCATCATGTCCAATGCTCCCCGGCAGGGGATTGCTTTTTATAGCGTGAGAGGCTGTCCCGTTGTCCATTGTATGGCAGACAACCGTCATTCTTGGTTGGCATGTGCCGATAGCTTGCCGGATATGCCGCGTCTGTGCCGTGCCCTTTCTCCGCATTGGAACCGCCTGCGTCTGGAGACTCCCCGACTGGTTGCCGGAGATTATACCACTTCCGGCTTATCCATGCGTAACCAGATTGTCTCTTACGCCGGTAAGCGCATCTGTCTTCTTTCCGACAACCGTTGGAGAAACAAGAACTCTTCCCATCCCCTTTCAGTTGATTATCTATATGTCTCCAAGGGGTATCAAGGTGGGGTAGAGGAACTTACTTCGCTCTTTTCCATGGGCATGGTGGTGCTTGACGCTTCTCTTTCAGACTATTATCAGAATAAGATTGCCAATGATTGCGTTCGCTTAGGTATTCCCTATCTTCTTCTTTCTCAAAAAGGTTCTTACCGCATATTGTTATAAATCACAAACTTTTCGTACTTTTGCCCCTTCAATTTGTTATAAACGCCAAATAGTAAATAGTCAATCGTCAAATAGTAAATAAAAATATGTTGACCAAAGTAATAGAACAATCCAAGATAGACCATTTCACCAAATGGTTTGACCGTGCAGACAAGATAGTAATCGTTTCACATGTGGGTCCCGACGGGGACGCCATCGGCTCTTCTCTGGGCTTGTGGCACTTCTTCAGCTCGCAGGGAAAGACGGCGAATGTTATTGTGCCGAACGCCTTTCCCGACTTCTTGAAATGGATGCCCGGGAGCAAGGACGTCCTTCTGTACGACCGCTACAAGGAGTTTGCCGACAAGCTGATTGCCGAGGCAGATGTCATTTGTTGTCTGGACTTTAATGCTATCCATCGTATAGATGCCATGGGTGACGCTGTTCTTGCATCCCCGGCAAGAAAAATACTGATAGACCATCATCTCCATCCGGAGGATTTCTGCAAGATTATCATTTCCCATCCGGAGATATCTTCCACTTCGGAACTGGTTTTCCGCCTGATTTGCCGTATGGGCTATTTCAGTGACATTTCAAGGGAAGGAGCGGAGTGCATCTATACGGGTATGATGACGGATACCGGCGGGTTCACCTATAATTCCAATAACCGGGAAATCTATTTCATCATCAGCGAACTGTTGTCGAAAGGTATTGACAAGGACGAGATTTACCGCAAGGTGTTCAATACTTATTCAGAAAGCCGTTTGCGCCTAATGGGATATGTCTTGTCACAAATGAAGGTCTATCCGGACTATCATGCAGCCTTAATTTCTCTGACTAAAGCCGAACAAAGCCAGTTCGACTATGTGCGTGGAGATAGTGAAGGGTTTGTGAACATTCCTTTAAGTATCAAAGGGGTGATTTTCTCTTGCTTCCTGCGTGAAGATACGGAGAAGCCGATGATAAAGATTTCTTTACGTTCGGTCGGTACATTCCCCTGCAATCAGCTGGCTGCCGAGTTCTTTGGCGGCGGCGGTCATTTGAATGCTTCCGGCGGTGAATTTTATGGAACGATGGATGAGGCCCGCAAGGTCTTTGAGCAGGCTTTGGAGAAATACAAACCGCTGCTGAATGCCAAAGGATAAAAAAAGTTCAGTTGTAAAGGTTAAAAGTTACGAACTTTCTATCCGCAGCTTTCAACTTTCAAGGAAATCAGATACTTTTGTACGAAATTACTAAATAACAGAAATGAAGAAACTTACTTTATTCTTTTTTGCCTTACTTGCAGTTTGTTTAGCCTTCCAGGCATGCGATAATTCTAAAACTTATGCCGAAATGCTTGAGGAAGAAAAAGATGCCATCAAAGCATTTATCAAAGACAGTAGCATTGTCGTTATTTCTCAAAGTGAATTCTATGCGCAAGATTCGACAACGGATGTAAGCAGGAATGAGTATGTGCAGCTGGCAAGCGGGGTGTATATGCAGATTGTGGATAAAGGTTCGACGAATCCTGCAGATACAGTTAAACCGAATGATTTGATTTTGGTGCGCTTTGAAGAACAAGGGTTGATAGCTGTTGGAGGGGTGAAATCGTATATAACCAATATGAATAGTCCGACTGTTGTGGATGAGTTTAGATATTCTGTTACTTCTTCGTCTATTGCCGGACTTTTTACTCAAGGCTATATGCTTATATATCATGGTTCGTCTGTACCTGCTGGCTGGCTGGTTGCGTTGAATTATATTCGTAACGGAGCACATGTGAAGCTGATTGTTCCTTCCAAGATGGGACAGTCGGATGCTATGCGGGACGTTCATCCTTATTATTACGATTTACATAAACTCCAAATTTGGAACTAACCGATAAATTTTAAATCATTAACCTATGACTCTAATCAAATCTATTTCTGGAATCCGCGGAACAATTGGCGGTGGTGCTGGCGAGGGATTGAATCCGCTCGACATTGTGAAGTTCACTTCAGCTTATGCTACCCTGATTCGTAAGACGTGTACTGTAAAAAGTAACAAAATCGTGGTAGGGCGTGATGCCCGCATCTCTGGCGAGATGGTCAAGAACGTAGTAGTCGGTACCTTGATGGGTATGGGCTGGGATGTAGTGGACATTAATTTGGCTTCTACTCCGACTACCGAGCTGGCTGTAACCATGGAAGGTGCCAGTGGAGGTATTATCTTGACTGCCTCGCACAATCCCAAGCAGTGGAATGCGTTGAAACTGCTGAATGAAAAGGGCGAATTTCTGAACGCTGCCGAAGGCCAGGAAGTACTCCGCATTGCCGCCGCCGAAGAATTCGACTATGCCGAAGTGGACCAACTTGGCTCGTACCGTCAGGATTTAAGCTACAACCAGAAACACATCGACAGCGTATTGGCACTTGACCTCGTAGATGTGGAAGCTATCCGAAAGGCAAACTTCCGTGTAGCCATCGATTGTGTAAACTCTGTAGGTGGTATTATTCTGCCGCAACTACTTGAACAACTTGGCGTTCAGCACGTAGAGAAGCTCTATTGCGAACCGACCGGTAACTTCCAGCATAATCCCGAGCCTTTGGAAAAGAACTTGGGTGACATCATGAACCTGATGAAAGGGGGGAAGGCAGATGTTGCATTTGTTGTAGACCCTGATGTAGACCGCCTGGCAATGATTTGCGAAGACGGCAAGATGTACGGTGAAGAATATACACTGGTTACTGTTGCCGACTACGTATTGAAACATACTCCGGGCAATACGGTATCCAATTTGAGTTCGACCCGTGCCTTGCGCGATGTAACTCGCAAGTATGGGCAAGAATATTACGCTTCTGCCGTAGGTGAAGTGAATGTAACTACCAAAATGAAGGAAGTAGGTGCCGTTATCGGTGGCGAAGGAAACGGTGGGGTAATTTATCCGGCCAGCCACTATGGACGTGATGCCTTGGTAGGTATTGCCTTGTTCTTGAGCCATCTGGCACACGAAGGTAAGAAGGTGAGCGAACTCCGTGCATCCTATCCTGCATACTTCATGGCAAAGAATCGTGTAGACTTGACTCCTGAAACAGATGTAGATGCTATTCTTGCCAAGGTGAAGGAGCTGTATAAGAATGAAGAAATCAATGATATAGACGGTGTGAAGATTGACTTCCCCGACAAATGGGTTCATCTGCGTAAGAGCAATACGGAACCGATTATCCGTGTCTATAGTGAGGCTGCCACACCGGAGGCTGCCGAGGAAATCGGCCAGCAGATTATGAAGGTGATTGAAGACCTGGCTAAATAAGGCCGAACGAAATGTTATAATGAATGTCCCACTTTCCCGTGAAAGAGAAGTGGGACTTTTTTTAAACCTTCCCATGAACTCCTCCATCAAACTACTACTATGAATGGTATTTTAGATTCTATAGGCTCAGCAATAACCACTGTCAGTGACTTTGTCTGCGGGTATCCCTTATTTATCCTTCTGATAGGGGGAGGACTTTTCTTGTTCTTTTATTCCGGAGCTGTGTCCCTCTGCCGCATCGGATATTCGATAAAGGCCTTGCGCTATAAATCGGAAGTGGCGGGCGAAGGACAAATCAGTTCTTTCCAGGCCTTGATGAGCGCCATAGCGTCAACAGTGGGTATGGGGAATATTGCGGGGGTGGCTATCGCTATTACAGTAGGAGGTCCCGGAGCCATTTTCTGGATGTGGGTAAGTGCCGTTGTGGGTATGTCCACCAAATTCTTTGAAGGGGCTCTTGCCATTATGTACAAAGGACACGATTCTGCCGGAGAACCGCAAGGGGGGACGATGTATATCATTCTTCATGGGTTGGGCGAACGCTGGAAACCGTTTGCTTATTTCTTTGCGGTGGTGGGGTTGATAGGTACGTTGTGTGTAATGCAAGCCAATCAGTTGGTCGAGTCTGTCACTACGGTATTTACTACTCCGGCAGGAATAGAGAATACACTCGGTCTGCGTTTTGTGATGGGTATTGTCATCAGCCTGGTGGTAGGGGCGGTCATTATCGGTGGCATCCGGCGCATTTCGGTTATCTCGGCTAAAATAGTGCCGGTGATGGTTACTTGCTATATGCTGCTTGTCTTCGTTATTCTTTGTTTGAATTTTGATAAGTTGCCGGGAGTGTTGGCTTCCATTTTCCAGTCTGCCTTCAGCCTGGAAGCCGGTATCGGTGGAATTTTGGGAACTGCACTGACTGGTGCCCGCCGTGCTGCCTACGTCAATGAAGCAGGCGTAGGTACGGCCTCTATGATGCATGGCGCCTCCCGTAATGACAATCCCATTCGTGAGGGGCTGGTAGCCATGATTGGACCGGCCATCGACTCGGGGCTTGTTTGTGCATTGACGGCCTTCCCTATTCTTATAGCTGGAAACTATGCGTCGGAAGGAGGCATAAAAGGCCTTTATATTGCTTTGAATTCTTTTGAGCAGCTCCTTCCCGGCTATGGGCATTATCTGTTGATGGTCTTTTTCTTTGCCTTTTCTACCATGTTCTCTTATTCGTATTATGGACTGAAGTGCACCAACTTCTTGTTTGGTGCGGAGAATGCCAAGTATTATAACTACTTCTATTTGGTGATGATTGTTGTGGCTGCCATGATTCCGTTGGGAGCAGTGGTTGCCATCATGGATTTGGCTTTTGCCTTGATGGCATTGCCTACGATGACGTCACTGCTGTTACTTGCTCCACGGGTCAGGAGAAAGATGAAGGAATATTTTGCGAACTGATAGAAAGCAGCTTCCACTACAAGTTGATGACCTTTCCTATCTCTCCTTCAAAATTCGGGGTGAATACACCTTTGCCGATATTTGCCTTGATTTCATCGGGGCTCCAAAAACGTCCTCCGTCCAGCTCGTCACTGGGATGTATTTCACCGTCGTAGACAGTTTTGTGTACGAAGACCAGTTCCTTTTCGCGGGCAGACTCGAAGACGTAATGCATGACGGTTTCGGGAATAAAGTCGGTAATGCCGAGCTCTTCGCGTACTTCGCGTTTTAGCGCCATCTCTACACTTTCACCTAAATCGACGTGTCCGCCTACGGAGGTGTCCCACTTCCCCGGTTGTATGTCTTTCCATTCGGGACGTTTCTGTAGATACAACTCACCTTTGGAATTGAATACATGAAGATGGATTACCGGATGAAGCAGTTTGCTACCGTTATGGCATTCGCCACGGGTGGCGGCACCTGTGATGTTGCCTTGTTCGTCGACAAGGGGGAACATCTCTTGATTGTTATCGTGGTTCATTGTGCTTAGGGTATTAATAATGATGAATCTCCATAGCTCAGGAAGCGGAAATCATGTGCCAGTGCATAGTTGTAAATCTTCGGCCAATCACCGTGTACGAAAGCTGATACGAGCAGCAGCAAGGTACTTTGCGGTTGGTGGAAATTAGTCACCATAGCCTTCACGATTTTGTATTCATATCCCGGAGCGATAATGATTTGAGTGCTGGTATGCAGAGCCTCCATGCTATGTCTGTCCAGATAGGCAGCAATGGCTTGCAGGGCTTCTACTGCAGAGGTGGCGGTGGCCTTGGCAGACATTTCATAAGGTTGCCATTGGTGGACGTGCAAGTCTTCCTCTGTGGCTTCTGGATTATTCAGTAAAGTGACTCCGATGTGATAAAGGCTTTCCAATGTGCGCACTGAAGTTGTTCCTACGGCCACTGCCTTGCCGCCGTGTACTATGAGTTTTTCCAATGTGTTGCGCGAGACAGAGATGTATTCCGTATGCATTTCGTGCCCTTCTATTTCTTCACTTTTCACCGGTTTGAAGGTTCCGGCTCCCACATGGAGTGTCAGCTCTTCCAATTCTACTCCTTTATTGCGCAATGCGTCCAATACGCGTGGGGTGAAATGCAGTCCCGCTGTAGGGGCAGCCACCGAACCTTTGATTTTGGAGTAGACAGTCTGGTAAGTCTCCTTGTCACTTTCCTGGGTCTCCCGGTTCAAGTAGGGGGGGATGGGCAATTCACCGAAGACCTCGAGAATGTCGGCAAAAGTCACTTCCGGATTATTCCAGCGGAAGTTTATCCAATGGCTGGTTCCGTGGCACTCACCCCGTTCGGCGGTCAGGGTGAGTGACTTGCCTTTCACGGTCATCTCACGTCTCAGCATGCCTTCCTTCCATTTTTTCAGGTTGCCGACCATGCAGAGCCAGGCGGCATGCTCGGTTTGCTGGAAGTTGAGGGCGTAGTCGTTCGGCTGTATGGGTTCCAGACAGAATACTTCAATCAGTGCTCCCGTTTCTTTCCGGAAATGCAGGCGTGCTTGGATGACTTTGGTATTGTTGAATATCATCAGGCTTCCCGATGGCAGATACTCCGGCAGTGAAGTGAATCTGTCTTCTGAAACTTCTCCGTGGCGATACAATAACAGTTTGGACTGGTCACGTACGGACAATGGGAACTTTGCAATGCGTTCGTCCGGCAACGGGTAGTTGAATTCGCTGATTCTGATATGTCTGGGGTCTTCTTTCATGATGGCTTTCTCTTTATTATATCGGCTGCAAAGGTACGGATATTTGGGAAGATTTGAAGAATAAGGGAAATAATTCCTAACTTTGCAGGAAGAAAGTAGGAAAAGACAAACTAAAAGATAAGTTACTATGAAGATAGGAGATAAAGTTCGTTTCCTCAGCGAAGTTGGGGGCGGTGTTGTGACAGGATTTCAAGGGAAAAACATCGTGTTGGTGGAAGATGCCGACGGTTTTGACATACCGATGCCCATAAACGAATGTGTGGTGATAGAGACCGATGATTATAATATCCCCACTCCGGCAGCCAAAGCGGCTGCCAAGAAGAAGCGGGAAGAAGAGCAACAATTGCGCACGGCCGCTACTGCGGCAAGGCCGTCTGCTATGGAGTCTCAGGTTTCAGAGCCTCAATCGGTCCGTTTGGAGAAACCGCAGATATCTGTTTATCGTCAGCCCGAGATGAAAGGTGGAGATATCCTGAATGTTTTTCTGGCTTTTGTTCCGGAGGATATCAAGGCTGTCAGCACTACACCTTTCGAGACATATTTGGTGAACGATAGTAATTATTATATGTATTATACCTATTCGAGTGCCGAAGGAAAGTCCTGGACAGCCCGTTCGCATGGTTTGATAGAGCCGAATACGAAACTTCTGCTGGAGGAGTTCGAAAAGTCCGAGTTGAACGACCGTGAACGTGTGATGGTACAGCTGGTGGCATTCAAAGATAACCGTGCGTTCACAATGAAACCGGCTGTCAGTGTGGAAGTCCGCATAGATATGGTAAAGTTCTATAAACTGCATACATTCCAGCAGACGGTTTTCTTTGAAACACCGGCCTTGGTGTATGATATTGTCCGGAATGACCAGCCTGTCAAGCAGGTGTATGTTTCGGCAGAGGAACTGAAGGAGGCTTTGATACAGAAAAAAACGGCAGATACTCCGTCCAAACCGCAGACGGTCATCAAGCGTGGTGGCAAGAATGGGATTGTCGAGATTGACCTGCATATCGGCGAGTTGCTGGATGACACCTGCGGTATGAGCAACAGCGAAATATTGAATTACCAGCTGGATAAGTTTCGTGAAGTGATGGAACAATACAAAAAAAAGCGCGAACAACGCATCGTCTTTATTCACGGCAAGGGAGATGGAGTGCTGCGTAAAGCCTTGCTGGACGAGCTGAAACGTAAATATCCTGACTGCCGCCATCAGGATGCTTCGTTCCAGGAGTATGGATTTGGGGCGACGATGGTGACGATTAAATAAAATCAAGTATTTGAATAGTGAATAGGGCAGTTCAAACATTGGAATGCCCTATTCATTATTTATAGTCTGACATTGACTCTTGTATTTTTCCTTATGTGTATTTCTTGAGTGGAAGGATTGGACTGCATCATTTCTGATTCTATTTGCTGGATTGCTCTTTTGGCTTTGTGTACAAACCTGCCTTTGGGATATTTTCGCAAATATTCTTCGTAATCTGCTACCGACTGGCAACTATAGAAGAGGCGTTCTTCATTTTCTCTTCTGACTTCTCTTATATCAGTAATGGGAAGAACTGGCTGTGAAGAAGGTTGTGGATGTGGGTGGACAATCTGTTTTTTAGGTTCCTCTTGGAACTGTTCAAGTTTTGCAGTATCCGTTTTTACCGAGTCCATAACGATGTTTTCTTCTCTATTTATTGGGGAGATTGGATTTACCTTGTTTCCCAAAAATTGTTTTATAAAGTTTGCATGAGATGAGGAGGGGTATTCTTTTAGAAAATCTCTGTAGTCTTCTTCTGTACGGCATGCAGCGTACTTGCGCTCTTCTTCAAGGTGTCTAAAGTATATGGAACCTCCTTTGACAAGCAATAGAATCAATACTATACCAAGGCCGGTCCATCCTGCTATGCGTTTATGCATGTTCGAAGGACAGAACTTTTCTTTAAGGCGTGGTGATGTTGTTTTAGGAAAAAGTGGAGCAATAGGCTTCAGCTGTACTGAAGGAGAGTCTGTCTTTGTTTGTTTTAGTATGGAGCAAGCAAACTCATAGGCTTGTTGGGCTGTGGGGCGATCCCAAGTATTGAGGGCAAGGCATGCGTGAACAAACTGGGACAATTGGGAAGAATATTTCTCATCTAATGCTGGAATATGTGCACCATTCAGTTGGACACAACCTCCCATACCTTCCCATAATACAAGACCAGTGGATAATTCATAAACACTCATCCCTAAAGACCATATATCGCTGGTAGCCACAATCAGTGGTTTCTCTGCAAAACGTTCTGGTCCCATATAGGCAAGTGTTCCGGAACTTTCTACTTTGTTGATACTTTTACGAAAAGTATGCTCTAGTTTACGGCTGATGCCAAAATCTGAGATGATGAATTTGTCATCATCCCCTATCAAAATATTATCGGGTTTTATATCTTGATGAATGATAGGAGGATTCTGATTATGAAGAAACATCAATCCGCATGATACATCGCGTATGAAGCGCCAGATTTGCTTTTCAGACATTTTGCCTTTCAAGCTCGCTGAGGACCCTTTGGGACAGTAAGGCATTACCAAAAAAGGGCACTGTCCAAAAACATCAAAATGATTAAGGTGCAGTAGATTGGGATGGTGTAATTTGTAGGCAAGTTTGAATTCTTCCCGGAAATCTTTTATGCCGTTGTCATCCAACAGTCCGTACAACTTTATGGCAACGTCTACATCTGCCAATATATTTCGGGCAAGCCAGACTTCACCAAAGCTTCCGACTCCTAATAGTTTCTTCAGCTGATAGTGTTCAGCAAATATATCACCATTTTTCAGTTGCATAGTTTCACAATAGTAATCAATCTGTTAGGGTAGTGTTAGTAGTGTCTGTCTCTGTAACTAGAACCGTATCTGCCTGATATAGTATCGTTTTCCATTTTGCATATTGCTGTGGATTTCTATATAAATAGAAGCCTGCCGCTAAAGCCAGTACCAGGAGTAACAGAAGAATTTTCCGGATTTTGTGGTGGTTGGGTTTGCTGAACACTGTATTATTCAACTTTACTTTGGGCTCGGTATCCTGTAGCATGATGTGGCATAACACAATTGTAATATTGTCATATCCACCTGCTTCAAGAGCAGCTTCTATCAACCTATCCTTGCATGTCATTAAATCATCCTGGTTCTCTTCTATAATTTGCATTATCTCTTCGTCGTGGCATAAACCACATAACCCATCACTACACAGTAGGAGAGTATCGCCATCCTTTAAATTATAGGAACGGAAATCGGGATTGGAACGATTGGTCGGGTCTCCCAAACAGCGGGTAATGATATTACTGTAAGGATGGTCAAACGCATTTTCAGGATCTAGTTTTCCCTGATCTACTAAATCTTGTACATAGGAATGGTCTTTAGATAAACGGCAAAAACCTGAATTGGCATTGAATACATAACAACGACTGTCGCCACACCAACAGATATAGGCTTTATCGTTCAATATCCAAGCAATGACAATAGTAGTACCCATTCCCTGGGTACTACTATCTTCTTTACCTGCATTGACAATATTTAAATCAGCGGTTTTGACAGTTCTGCCCAGAAATTCTTCAACGGCTTCTTCTGAGGTAACAATGCCTTCCTGCGTAACGATATCTCCTAAATTCTCGGGGGTGAATGCATTTTGCACCGTCTCAATGGCTATGGCAGAAGCAACTTCTCCGGCATTGGTGCCGCCCATTCCGTCGGCCACTACCAATATGCTGCCATACCGTCCTAAAGAAATGGGCTCTATCGATTGGGGGATAATCCACTCTGATTGGCATAAATCACGATTGACAACAAAATTGTCTTCGTTGTTTTTCCTGACTAAACCAACATTGGTACCTGCCGCTAATTTAATGCTTATCTCGGACATGTTTAATTTTAATGTATTAAATTTCTGATTGGTACTAAACGATCCTTACCCTCTATGCTTCCTACCATGAAACCCACTACTTTGTAAGAACCATTTTCTAGAAGGAATGCTGGAGAACCATAATAACCGGGCTCTGCCACACGATTCTGTAATATGGTAGTCTCATATTTTGTGTCGGCTATATTGGTATGGTCATTGAAATGAGCCGGAGTAAGATTATGAATATCAGCATAACCTGCATAGCCCACCATTTGAACTTCTGTACCTCCACTCATGTTGTCTGCGGCGGTAATGTCGTAAGGCAATCCCTCACCATAAACGCCTTTTCCTCTAATGTATGCCCAACTGTTGGCAGCAGGGGTAACAATGCTGACACTGATATATTTCCTACGTGTATAGGTCAATTTTATCCCATGTTCCCTTAGTTGTACCCTGATGGATTTATCTACTTCTATTTCGGTCACTTGTACATCATTTCGTCCGTCTTTGGCAAAATCGCTACTGGTAAATGTCAGAGGCTTTCCAGTTCCTTTGGTACTGTATGCACGGTAATGGATAATGATATTACATCCTGCTCCTTTGTATACAGCCAATAGTTTACGCCATGGGTCTTTCCACTCTGTGTTGGAGTATATCCATGGCTCGACATTCTGCCTGTCTGTTACAAACATTCCGTTTGATAGCATGAAGCCAGTTCCGCAGATTATATCTGAAACTTGTATGCCCGGATCAAACTTTGTTCCATTATATTCGATTTCAATACGGTCGACTTTAATTGTATAGATATAATCATAATAATCTTTCAAATCTCCTGAAGCATTACTGTCTTGTTCATCTGCTATATCAGGGTCTTCATAATATTGGTCTTTGGAGAGTCTGGTGCCTTCTTGTATATTTGCGTTAATGGCATTGCTTGAATTCTCAATGCTTTTAGTGCTTATGCTGTTTGAGAGATTGTCCAAGTCTGATTTGACCTTATAGAAACTTGCATTGACATTCTTTAATTGACTATTAACGTTGTCCAACTGTGTTTTTAAGGCCTCTGCATTACCGTCACTGTTTCGTAATTTGGTCTCTAACTCCCGTTGCTGTGCTTCTAGAGATGCTCTTTCGGTCCCCAGTGAATCCAATTGGTTTTGGTATCCTTTCAGTTGAAGTTCTTGTTCTTCTGTCTTCTGTGCCAACAAATCATTTTTTACACCTAAACTGTAGTTCCAGGCAGCCAATCCTGCCACCGCCAGTACGAAAACAATTCCCATGATTGTTAATGCGGTCTTGTAGGGGCGTAAGGCTTGTTTGCGGAAAAGGCTCATTCTCTCAGTCAATCCAATGCTGGAAGTTAATGCTTGGCGACCTTGTGGAACAATGAATCCCAAGCGTGGTCCGCCAACGGATAATTGTATTTCATCTCCTGTTTGTAAATAGTAGGACCCATTTATAGGATGTCCGTTGACCAATGTCGGATTGGAGTGTGAAAGGTGGATAAGTTTCCAGTTTTCACCGTCGCGTACAATTGCAGCATGTTTGCGGCTAACTGTTTCGAAACTTTCATCAAAGCGTACTTGGCAGGAAGCGTCTCTACCTAATTCTACTTGGTCGACAATGATTTTTTGGGATTCTCCCGCTTGATGATACTTTGAAGAGGTCTTGTGCTCCAAAATAAAGTAAGTTCTACCGGAAGCACCCATTAATGCCCCCATACCAGCCCCTACTGAGCCGGCTAAGGTACGTTTGTAATTTTGTGTATCCATACTACTTGATATATAATTAATAGTTTTCAAATCTCATTTTTACATCCCCAATGGAGATGATATCTCCAATTTTCAGTATATGCCCTTGTTTGGTGACTTGGGTGGAATTGACATAAGTCCCATTACTGGACTCCTGCCACAACTTTAACTCCTTCTGCCATTGCCCGTCTCGAATAATCCATTTATCAGTGGCGGGATTTGTTTCTATTGTGCAATGATGGCGTGATATATAGGCACTTTGCTGTTCTGTTATATGTAGCAGATTGTCGCGTTCTCTCCCGATAGTAAGGATTCTATTGCCATATTTTATAAGTTCACTTAATTGATATATTTTTCCGTACTCTTCACCTTGCATAATACGTATACAGAAACCATTGACTGTTTGTGGTGGACAATATCCTCTTTCCATAGGGACTTGGCTTATTGCTGGCAGGTGTTCCAATACCTCTTGCACAGACTGGAAACGTTTTTTGAAATCTGGATTAAGACATCCTGCAAAGAGTTGCTGCCACTGCTCTCTATGTTTCAACTGTGTCAATTTCTGCCGGTTCCAATCTCCATTTTTCCCACGTTTCTGGTATAGTGCCAATTCATTATGACTGCTCAATTCGCCAAAGGGCAAACTGCCAGTTAATAATTGAAAGGCTAATACTCCAAAAGAAAAAATGTCCGTAGTGGGTAGGACAGTGGCCTCACCTCGCATGCGGTTCACTTGTTCTGGCGGCATATATGCATAAGTCCCGAAGATTTGGTTGGGTTTACCAAAAATATTGCGTTCAGTCATACGTTTGTTTCTATCCCCTGCTATACCGAAATCTGTCAACGCAGCAATTCCGTTACTCTTGAAAAGGACATTCTCCGGCTTTAGGTCACGGTGAACCTTGCCTCTGGTATGCAAAGCATGTAAACCTATTAGAATTTGTTGGCAAATTAGAGGAATCTTACTGCTTCCAGAACCTAAATAAGGTGTTAAATCTCCTCCGGAACAGTATTCCATTACAATATAAGGGTTGCCTCCAACTGTACCGTAGTCCAATGAACGCACTAAATAGTCACAATCAATTTGCCCAGTTTTGAATTCCATCTCGAAACGTTCCATTAATGGTTTACGTATTTCAGGAGGAACTTCCCATAATCTCAGTAGTTTAAGCGCATAATCTTTGCTTGCGCTGTCCGTAACCCGATATACTTTACCGAATGAACCTTCGCCTAATGTTTGGGAAACCCTATAACGGTTATTGATATATTCCCCTACATTATAATCACATCTGTCGACAGTCCGGTTATTCACAAGAGTTATATTTAGTCACATTCAAACTTGAATCTTCGGTCGCCTAGTACAATGATATCATCCGGTATGATTTCTATTTTTCTGTTTACCTGGATATAGGTCGTTTGGAGCATACTTCGGTCAAGCAGATACCAATGACCATCATCGAAAACTATTTCAGCTTGTTCCTTTGAGGTGATTGTACGATTAGACATTTCTGTATTTTCCCGGTTCAAGATGATGGAGTTCCCTTCATATTCAAATCTTTTCGGAAGAATGTTCTCTTCTTCTTCCGGTATAATTGTTAATGAACAGTGAGGTTTGGTTTCCGGTTCTGTCTCTGTGATGTTCTTTATTTGTCGGCGTATGGTTGGCCGATGTACGCGGACACCGCAGTTCGGGCAAAAAGAGCAGGTTATTGCTATCTTACTTCCACATTCATGACAGAGCATTTTCTCTTCAGAAACGGAAGGTGCTTCCTCTTCTACTCTTATTGTTTTGTATTCATTGTTTGTTGATATGTTTGCTCTTTTCAATGGAGTTCCGCAGCAGGGGCAACTTGTGAAATCTCCTACTACCGGGTAATTGCAATTGGGACATTCTATAATTGGCTGTACAACAGTAGAATGATTCTCTTCTTCATTTGTTGTGGAAAACACCACAGTTTTTCTGCATTTTTCTTCATTAGAGCTGACATTCAATACTGTCGGTTTGGGTATAGCTTCTCCATGACCTTCTTTTGAAATAAAAATGTCCTGACTGTTGGCATAATTCTCCGGCATTCGCAAAGGTTGCCCGCATTTTAGGCATACTGTTGTGTTGGAAAGGTTGTCCCAACCGCAATTCATACATCTCATAAGATTTTACTTTAATAATGGAATTACTTTGTATAAATCAGAGTTTCTCACCATTGTCGGTTTACCATGAATTTAGAATAGACCTCCCTTTTTCTGGGAGAGAATAATTGAAGATATTTTTCCTCCTTTGCTTTTAACTATGAGAGTTCCTTCTCTGGCCTTCTTGGTTTTTCCCACTTTTAGAATGAGTTTGCCACGGTCTTTTGCTATAGCTTCACACCATTCAGGAATATCTGCAACTTCCCATTCGGCATTGGAGTCTACTTGCAGTTCCTTAATTTCTCCTTTGGAGCCGAATTCCAATTTATCTAATGCGATATTAATGAATTCTTCTTGGCCACCTTGGGTAACACTGACCGTAGCTTTCATCTTTTCATTACTGATTGTAATGGTGGCTTTACGTTCGGTAGTCAGCCAATTGGTCTGGCAGCTTATGGAGAGTTTCTTCTCACCGGGAGTCACTTGACACCAGTCTGCATCTGATATTGCAGTCCATTGTTCTGGAAGACTTTCTATTTTTATACTTTCTGCAGTCTTTGTCTCACACCCAAATTCCAGGCTTTTTCTGTCTATGGTAAGTCTGGTGATTTCGGCAGGAGGCGCTGGCTTGGGAGCGGGATTTATTTTTTCCTCACACTCTTTGATTTTATTTTTGCATGCTTGCTCCAGATTGCTGTCGCATTTCATGGCTGCTTTAAAACTTTTAATAGCGTCTCTGTATCTTCCTCTTTTCATGTATGTCTCTCCCTTTTGATAGATGGAGGCGCATTGCCCCCATATACTTATTGGCATAGAGAGAGCGAACGCTAAAACAATCAGTCTGATAAGTTTATTCATTTTCATTGTTGTCTATGTTTATATATGGTTCTATTTTTTTTGCACGGTCTTCAAAAGCCTGGGCTGCTACGGCTTGGTCAAGGTCTTTCATGATATTTGCCTTTTCTTTAAAAACATGATAGGCAGAATCCAGTATGGCCTCTACTTGCTGTTTCAGTTCTGTTGCATTTAAGTATATTTTCGCGGAGATGGAATCTTTGTAGTAATTTATTTGGCGGTATTTGCCAATGGCATTTATGTAAAAATCCTCAAATACGGAATCATTGTTTTGCTTTAAAGTGTCAATGTCAAATCGGAAAACATCTCCTTGTATTTTAGAGTTTTCGCCTTCTTGAATGATTGACAGACACATTTGGTCGTAATCAATCGTTGGAGTCGGTTCCGGTATGGATTCCACTACTGGTTCTTTGCCGCTTATTAGCGAAAAGATGATGACAATTGTTGCGAATATAGCTGTGATTGCTGCTACGACTATAACTTTTTTGCGTTTCCCTTTGTCTTGATAGGGTGACATCTTATTTATGTCAGAAGAGTGTGCGCTAATGGAATCCTCATGGGTTTTGTCCTCTTCCTCTTGCAAAGTATCATGGCTGTTGTTTGACAGACTAAAGGGGACGGGACTTCCATTGATATGTTGGGAAGTGTAGTCTGCAATTTGTCTGGCTGTGGGTCTGTCCCATGGATTTAAGGCAAGGCACTTGTAAATGATATCTTTTAATTCTTGAGAAAAGTCTTCGTTGATAAGTGGAATGTCTGCACCGTTTTTTTGCAATACGCCTCCATGATCGCCATAGGGCGGCATACCGGTTAGAAGCTCATACATTGTTGCTCCCAATGACCAAATGTCACTAGCCATAATAGGGGCGGGAGATGGACCAAAACGTTCTGGTCCCATATAGGCCAAAGTTCCTCCACTGGATTCTTGGCCTTGGTTCCTGCGTAATGTACTTCTAATCCGTGCGCTGATTCCGAAATCCGTAATCATATACCTATTCTCATCATTAATCAGAATATTATCGGGTTTTATATCCTGATGGATAACCGGGGGAGTTTTTGCATGAAGATAAGCCAGTCCCTCTGCAACATCATGGAGCAAATGCCAGCTTTCCGTTTCTGTTATCCGGTTGTTGTCAGTAAGGTATTGGAAGGCTGAACCGTTTTTGCAAAAAGGCAAAATCAGGTATGGCATCCGTTCCCAGCAGTCATAATAAGTAGGATGCAGTAAATTGGTATGATTCATATCAAATACGAGGGAGAACTCTTGTGTGAAAAGGGATATCCCCGCATCGTCAAGCCCCATCCCCGGAGCATATATTTTTATGGCGACCTTAACATCCGTAAGTTTGTCTTGTGCCAGCCAAACTTCAGAAAATCCTCCTCTTCCTAGTTGTTTGAGTAGCTCGTATCTATCTGCTATGATTTGTCCACTGTCTAACATAGAACTTATAAATTATGTAAAAGAACTGTTTTCTTTTGGAAACAGCCTTTCTTTGTGTGATTGTATTATTTTGTTTGATTGAGTATATTCGCAATTCTTTATCCACAAAGTAATTAATAAAAATGTAAATAAGAAAATGAGAAAAAGTTTGAAATGTACTAAAATGTTGTTTTAATGGCTTATGTAGCTAAATATTGTACTATGATGTGATTTTTTGTTTCGTTTTAATAAAGCGGTAGCGTATGCTCTTTTGTGGTTGAGAAATACGCCTTATGCTTGACGGTATTTCGCAAAAATATTTTAAGTTTGCAGATGTATTGAATAAATAATCTAATTACGAGAAACATGGGAGAGAGGATGGATAAGCGAATTCGATTTTATATTTATTGGATATTAGGGTTTGTGCTTCTAGGAGCTTGTGCGCCCGGAGATAAAGAGGACGTATACACAGAAATGAGAGCTTTTGAGGATTTTTCCCATATAAATGGAGATTCTGTGGCCATTGTGCCCCGAAAGGTAAGGTTGAAGGCTTTTCAAAAGATGGAAGAGGCAAAGGATAGCTTGGTCAAGTATAATTATCTGGCAATGACACTGAAAACATATTTGATTACTTCACAGCTTGATTCGGCACAAATCGTAATCCAGCAGATACATGACTTTATAGAAAGGCAGCATAGTTCTTCTCAAATGGCAGATTTGGAGTCTGAATGTTTCAATATGAAGGGAAATATCTTTGCACGTGTTGGGAATATGGATTCTGCCGAAATTTGTTTCCGGAAGGCTTATGAATTACGGATGAGAGGGACTAGGATTGAAGTGGTGCCGGATATTTTGATGAATCTTGCTGATGCGAATAACCGTTTAGGAAAATTGGATATAGGGGCAGCTTGGTATAGGAGAGCTTTATTGATGTGCGACTCTTTGCATATAGCTTCTACCAAGAAACCTCCCATTTATTATGGTTTGGCACAAGTATATGTTACCATGCGTGATTTTGAACAGTGTGATTACTATTATAATCTAGCAGGAGAAAGCTATGACAGTATGCTACCTTATGAAAAATATATTTATTTGAATAATAGAGGGACTTCTTACTATTATAGGGAGGATTACCAGACAGCGATAAAATATTTCCAAAAGGTTATTGATTTAGTCGAAGGATATGCTGATATGAGTTTTGAACTTAATCTGGGGAGGTTGAATTTAGGAGACTGTTATCTTCAACTGAATATGGTTGATTTGGCTGTTAAATATATAAATGAATGCCAACTTTTTTTTGAGGAAATGGGGGTAAGTACTGCACTATATTATATCGATACGCAGAAAATAGAATTGGCTCTGCTTCAGAAAGACTTTCAAGAGGCACGTCGTTTATTGTCCGAGAGTGTAGTCCCTCCGGGCATCGACCCTGATATGGTACATATCCGTAATAAATACCTTCAGCAGTTTTACGAGGAAACCGGCAACTACAAGAGGGCTTATCACTATCTGCAGAGGAACAACCAGCTTGATGATTCTATCAGGAATGAGCGTGTCCGGATGCGTACGGCAGACTTGACTTTGCGTTATCAGCAGGATTCTACCTTGATGGCACATCGGGTTTTGCTTCAGGAGCAGAAAAACGAGGTGCTGGTGCTGAGGCAGACACAGTTTGTCGTGTTTGCTGTAGCTGTTGTATCTATATTGACGGCGGTTTTCCTTTATCTGTACAGCAAAAAGAAACGTGCTTTGTTGCTTGCACGGAATCATCGCACAGTCTCTACACTTCGTCTGGAGAATATCCGTAACCGCTTGTCCCCTCATTTCATCTTCAATGTGCTGAACCGGGAGATGGCGGAGCGGAATGTGGAAGGAAAGCAAGAGCTTTCGTCGCTGGTAAAACTGATGCGTCGCAATCTGGAATTGGCGGAACAACTGTGTGTAACCTTGGCAGAGGAGCTGGATTTTGTGAAAACATATATTAATCTGGAACGCCGTTCTTTAGGTCCGGATTTTCATTCGGAACTGAAGATAGAAAAGGATGTGCAGCCGGAGCAAATAAGGATTCCGTCTATGATGATTCAAATTCCGGTTGAAAATGCAGTGAAGCATGCGTTGCGCGAGAAGGAAGGTGAACGTAATCTTTGGGTTTCGGTCTGCCGCCGGGGAAGCGGTATCTGTATAAAGATAACGGATAATGGTGGCGGTTATCGTCCGGACAGTCGGAACCGGGGCACGGGGACGGGAATGAAAGTCATTATGCAGACCATTCAGATTCTCAACAATAAGAACAAGGAGGCCATTGATGTTTTGGTGCACAATGTCTCTCTACAGAGTGGTGAGATGGGCTGTGAGGTGACTTTCTGGTTGCCTGACAACTACGATTACGGAATTTAAAAGAACCGTTTAATCTTATTTTTTGCAAGGATAGGCATGTTTACGGATAAATAGTCCGTAAATGACCTTCTATTGCTTTGTATGGGAGTAGGATTATGTATATATTCGCGAGAAGAAAAACATAAAAGGAACATGGATAAATATAAGGTTGCAATAGTTGACGACGATGAGGTGGCTCTTGAGAATCTGAGTTTTGAATTGGGAAAGGATGCACGCTTCTTTTTGAAAGGAACTGCCCGTAATGGTAAACAAGGGAAAAAACTCATTGCCAAGGTACAGCCGGATTTGTTGTTCTTGGATGTGGAACTGCCGGACATGACTGGAATGGAATTACTGCAGGAAATACGTGACAGTGTTTCGTGGAATATGCGGATTGTTTTCTATACGGCTTATGATAAGTACATGATTCAGGCTATCCGGGAGGCTGCGTTCGACTATCTGCTGAAACCTTTTGAAGAGCAGGAGTTGCGGGATATTCTTGCGCGTTTTGTAGAGCAGGCAGAGGCTGGGCAGAGAATGTCATATCCCATTGGTGCACCGTTGCATACCGGACAGACATTTATCGTATTTACGCCAACTAATGATATGCGTGCGTTGCGTCCGGCTGAAATCGGTTTTTTTCGCTATTGTTCCGAGCGTAAACAATGGGAGGTGATACTAAACAACCAGCCTCCGTTGGTGTTGCGTCGCGGAATGACTGCTGAGCAGATTACTCAATATTCATCCAGTTTCGTGCAGATACATCAATCGTATATTATCAATATTGATTATCTGATGATTATAAAGGATAGCAAATGCATGCTTTATCCACCATTTGACAAAGTGACGGAACTACTGGTTTCCAGAAAGTATAAGAAAGAGCTGCAAGACAGATTCTGCTTGTAAAGTGATAAGAATTATTTGGTTAGGGAGTTGACGCCGCAGGTTTTGGTGGCGTTGACGTAAAGAAAAGGCATTGAACCTCTAAAGTCCAATGCCTTTTTATTTATCAAATACTATTTTCGTATTTATCAGAAGCGAAGTTTATTTCACTTCTATACCTTTGTTCTGCAGTGTGACGTTCAATACTCTGGCATAATCAGCATACTGCTTTTCATTCAGAGTCTTTTTCATCAACTTCAGATTACCATAAACTGCATTACGGAGTAACTTCTCCTGATTCTTCTTGGAATTTGTAGCGCGTTCCATCTGTTCTGTAAAATATTCGCAGATGTTTGCCACTTCTTCATGCTGGTTGGAATCCAGATTCAAATACTTGCTCAACTTTGTTATGTTGATGTTACCTTCCCATTTTGCAGTTGTAGGTTGGTTTCCTGCTGCAAATGTTGTAGCAGTCAGGCAGACTGCTGCCACTAATGTTAATCCTAAACGTTTCATAATACCTACTTTTAATTGTTATTCCTAAAAACTAATCTCAATCTAATACCTATTGAAAACTCTCTAAGCGCTTAGCTTTTTCTTTTTACCTATGCAAATATAGGTATATGTTTTATAACACAAAAATGAATACGTGAAAAAGTGTAGTTTATACCTTCATTTCTTGACTTAAATCAATTTTGTAGTGTGAAAATGCTTTGTTTGGATGCTTTTTGTAATACGAATGTAATGTGGGTTAAATGAAATTCAGTTTATTATAATGGATAAAAGGGGTTTTATTAGTCAAAATGTTATCGCCAAACAGTTTCGGGCAATTCTATGATTACTCTGCTTTCCGAGCAGACTCCCACAAAGCCTAATCCGCCTATGACGTTGCAAGGCAGACTGATAGGTTCCATTAAAGCATCGTCGTAATCCCCATCATCCAGGCAGTTTAAGGCTTTCAGGTAGCGGTATTCGGCTTCAGTGATGCTAAGCAGCCGTACGGTGATGGTTTGTTTGCGGGATATATGGTCGTAGTAGTGTCCCTCTACCGGATAATATTCTTGGTAGAGAGGGGTATATACTTTTAATGTGGCATACGAATCACGGAAAGTGTTATCATTGAATATGTTGTATTTGTTATTTATGGTGGGAAATTAGCCAATTTAAAACTCTAATATACTGAAATATAATCTTTTAATATAACAACACAAGCTGAGAGTAACAATCAGGTATCAAGCGCTTTTTTTATATGAATGGTGAATGTCACCTTGTGAATATAATCATTTTAGACGTTTTCGCATTTCTGTCTCCAAGAATTTCCCACATTCTGTCTACTCCCGAAAGAAAGGAACACCTGCCTGAAAAGAAAAAGCATCGGGCCGATATCCTTTTAATGGATACCGGTCCGAAACAATAGGTAAGTGATGAATGGCGGTTGAGCCTTGTGTAGTGTATCACTCTCTACGAAAACGTTCCGCCAATTCTTCAGCTTCCCGGATATTGTCCTCAATCGAACAATATGTCCAACTCCCATAACGCCCTATGGAATAAATGCCCCACCGGGCCAATTCCTCCTTGTACCGGGAAACTGCCGACAGACTTTCCCTGTTGATATGGACATAAGCGGGATTCATCAGGATTGCCTCATAGTCCATGAGACGTTGGTCTGAAACTATTCCGGCCTTTTTCAAATCCATCAGTACACGGTCCAAGTATTCGGACTCGGTTCGTAACGTGGCATCACCGGGAAAGCCGATTTCCACATACAGAGACATCCGGTCGCTTGAAAGGATATTGTCATAATAACCCACCCTGTAAAAGATGAACTCTTTGGATGGAACATACACCCAGCTGTTCACCCTGTCATCCCCTTTGCGGTCGAATCCCAAATTGAAGACCAACACCTTGTTCCATGTAAAAAGCCTATCGGGGAATATTATTCCGCTTTTGGACAGCAGCTCCGGGAAAGGCATTGTCGATATAAGACGGTCAAAATGTATTTCGCGTCGGTCGGTCACGGCCATTTTCCGGTCGGGATAGATTTTCAGCAAGGTCTCGTCATATGCGATTCTGCTTTCGTCAATGTTTTTCAGCAACGAGTTAATGTACTCAATCGCACCGCCACGGGAATAGGTGAAGTGGCTGTTGTAGGACTCGTCATTACCTTCTCTGAAATTGCGGATAATCTCCTCGCGGCTGGCCTTGGGAAAGAACCGTCCCATCGCCTCCATATCGAGATGATCCAAATCACACGCGTATAATTTCTCATTGTAAGGAATCAGGAATTTCTCGGAAATCGATTTTCCCAAATTGGCATAAACCATCTCCTTAAACGTGTGTGGAGTCGTTTCAGGTGCGGTAAATAGATCGTAAAGACAGTCGATAAACTCCTCTTTGTCCAACTGGTGGATATTCTTCTGGAAAGGGAAATCCACATATTTCCTGTCATACAGAATCTGGGTATGCTTTTCGGCCCTAACCAAGGAATCCTGTGCGATGTTCCGGCATACGTATTCTTCAATTCGAGGATGCTGGAAATGAAAGAAATGCCCCGAATAATCCCATACAAACCCGTTACGTTTTGTTGTTCTGCAATATCCGCCGGGATCCTTCTCCTTCTCGATGATTAAAAAATCATCGTGCGTGAAGTTGGCATAACTTATTCCGGATATGCCGGCACCGATTATCAAATCCATTGTCAGCTGTATTTAAGGATGCTCCTTACCATCCAGTTCGTGAAATACCAGACACTTTTCAGCAGCCCCAGTTTTTCCACCTTGTAATAAATCATGAACTGCGGTTTAATCAGTCTGCGTTTATTCCGGGTAACACTGGTGGATACAAGACGATACGATGCCAGAATCTCCGGATTGCCATAAACGTAGTCCACCTTTTCCCGTAAAATTTCCAGCCAGAAAGCATAGTCGTCGCGAATACTTCCCAAATCCTCCCTGAAATAATGGTCGCCGACCAAAGTGCGGTCATAGAGCGTGGTCAGACAAGATATAGGGTTTGACTTAAGGATATCCCGATAATTCACTTTATCCGGGACAAGGAAGGGACGCAACACTTCTTCCCCTGTTTCGTTGATGCGGTGATATGAAGCGGTGACAATGGCTGCACCTTTCTCTTTCATGTAACGCAACTGCGACTCCATGTAATTCGGCTCTAAAATATCGTCCGAGTCCAAGAATGTGATGAAACGTCCTTGTGCAGCTTTCAAGGCGATATTGCGTGCGCCCGATGAGCCTTTGTTCACCGGGGAAGCTATCAGCCGGATGCGTTTATCCTTGTCCGCATACTTCTTTACTTCAGCGATACCTGCACCCCCGTCGGGCGAGCAGTCATCGACGATTATCATTTCCCAATGAGTATAGCTTTGTGCCAAAACGGATTCAATAGTCTGTGCAACGAACCGGACCCCGTTATACATCGGAGTAATAATAGAAATCAAATCACTTTGCATAAGAATTTTGAACTTTATCATATACATTTAAATCAGCATCATTTGCTACCAATCAAGCTCTGGTAAACACGTATATATTTATCGACCATAACATTCAAATCATAATCAGCCGCCCGCTTTTGGTTGGAAGCCCCTATTCGCTCACGGAGGATTCTGTCCGAGCTCAACTCCATGATTTTCCGGCTCAATTCTTCTGCATTCTGCGGAGCGACCATCCAATAAGGATCGGGCATTAGTTCCGGGATGCCGTCAACATTCGTAACAATCACAGGCTTGCCTGCAGCCATATATTCGAGGACAGATATGGGCAATCCTTCATAATGTGTGGAAAGGACACAAATGTCTGAAGACGCAATGATACGGGGAACATCCGCCCGACGCCCCAAAAACCGAATGCGATTCTCCAAACCGGAAGTACGTGCCTCTTCTTTGCATGCAGGCATCGTTTCTCCACTTCCCACCAACAATAAATATATGTTTGCCGATGTATGCATCATAGCACGGATCAGCGTCGAATGATCTTTCGCCTCAAAAAAACGAGCTACCATTGTAACGACAATTGCATCATCGGGCAATTCCAATTCGTTTTTCGAATAAGGAGATGCCCCTGAAAATTTTGACAGATCAACACCGTTTGGAATCGACATGACCATACTGTGCTTTATCCACCCTAACAAATTATTCCGAGAGGTATCGCTGACACCTACAATCATGCGGTAACGTCCGTACATCCATTGTTCAATTGGACGATAGAATCGGTATTGCCGTCTTTTATTAAAACTGCCATGTTCGGTCGTCATGCAACACGTAGAGAAATATTTACCCAAAGTTGCCACGGCAACCCAAAGTTGTGCAGGCCATAAATGAACATGGACAATATCGTAGTCGGTCATATATTTTCGGATGCGACAAATATTGACCGGACTGTACGGACTTCCTGTCTGGCCCGAGAAAACCCGTATTCCATACTTCTCGAACTCCGGACGTAATGCAGTCTTATTTTTGTTTAATACCAATACATCAACTTCACATCCATGTTGCACCAACTGTGATAACAGTTGTAACAGAAATGATTCCACGCCTCCTTCGGAAAGTGTATTGGTTACATGTAAAATTTTCATCGGAATAACTGTTTTAGAAGAAAACCGGTCCGGACATATCCGTCCAACAGGAGCCACATTCCCCTATGCGCCAGAGAAACGACAAGGCGGTCTGTCAGGGGCAAGGTACGGTACCACTCCCGGGGAATGCCGGCAAAAAGACGGACAACCTGTCTGCGTTGTGCGTTAGTGCCGCACTTCAACAAGGCCATTTCATTATATACTTTCAGGTCGCGGAGTGTGGCGGTGTACAGTCCGGCATCCGGGACACCGGAAAAGAACGCTTCAAGGATTTCGACGGCCTTGCATATATTCCGGATGGAAGCATCGGAAACCGCACTTGTATAGGAGCCGCTGTTGAAATGGATGTAATGATAGAGCGGAAGATCAAGCTTATCTATTTTCCCTGCAAAATAGGCCAACCGCGGTGTCACGACGTAATCCTCCCCGAAATTCAACCCTTCTATCGCACTGATACCGTTTGCCACGTACAGGTTTCTTCGGATAAGTTTCCCACATACACCCACAACCGCTTGTCGGCGTACCAGTCGGAGGATATAGTCGCATTTGTCATTAGGGATCTGTTCCGTTACCCTGACGGATTTGTGTTTGAATTCATGAAAGAAATCAAACACGACAATATCGGCATTTTCCTGTTGCGCCTTGAGAGCAAGTACCTCTACGGCATTCGGTTCCAGGTAATCGTCACTATCCACATGCAGCACATATTCACCTGTCGCATGCTGCAAGGCCGTGTTCCTCGCTGCCGCCAGCCCCATATTCCGGGGATGCCGTATCACCGACACTTGGGTGCGGCGATGCGGATATTCTTCCAACACCTTGTTCAACAGCGCAATGCTCGAATCCGGCGAATAGTCGTCGACGAATATGTATTCGATATTCCGGGCAGACTGTCCGAACAGGGAACGGGCGCATTTTTCAATATACTTTTCCACTCCGTAGACTGGAATTAGAACGGATACTTTCATTATTTTTGGGATTATTTGTGTCTGATGCTTCCGTCATTATATACGTGCCGGTCTATCCACTGCTCGGAGAATGTCGATGAAAACCCGACCGGTGCAGGATAGAACAGCATATATTCGTGACTGATGGCGGCCTCGCGACGAAACGCATAAACCTGGCTTGCAAAAGAAAGACAGGCGCAGATTAAGAGCAGGCGGATCCGGGAGGATGTGCAACCCGTCGAACCCGAAAAAAAGAGAAATGTTCCCATGGGAACAAACAACAGCCCTATGCGGAAAAACATCGTGACAGAAACCGCGTAACAGATGAATACAACCGGTATCAGCAGTCTGACAAAACTGCAGAGCGACCTGTCTGACTTGTTTCTGAAAGCGAAATACATCAACGGGAAGGCCATTAAGAATGACAGATATTTAGCGATTTGAAATTTCAAGGAATGGTCTTCTAAAAATTCGTCACTCCAATAGCCTGAAACATAGCCGGACATTATCATCTTTTCTCCGTCACTTACCGGTAATATATCAATGACCCGCTGAAAGACAGTGGGGTTCAAGCATAAAACAGCCCCGACACACAAGAGTGAAATCCAGAAATTATTGATTCTGACTCCGAACCTTGCCAAAAACAGGATCATTGCGATAGGAATTACACTGAAATGGACCATACACGACAAGGCGATATACAGCAGACCGACCGATTTCCTTTCTTCCAAATACTGCCAGGCACCGTACGCCAACAGAATCACGGCAAAACCGAACCGCAATCCTAATACGATAGTAAAAAATTGGACGGAAAAATAGAAGATGAAGAAGACTGCGGCACTCATTCGTGCTATACCTGGATTCTTGCGGATGCAATCCTCAAAAACACGGAACGTCAGCATATATGTAATGAAAATGAAAAGAAACCTGACAAACTCGAACGGTATGCCGGCTTTGGCGAACAAAAAGCAGAGTAGAGGCAGCAGGAAATCAAATCTCGATTCTCCCCTCACCTCCATGTAATAGGAGAATTCTCTCACACTCAACTCTCGGAATGCGAAATAGTCCATGGTATGCCTGTACAGGTCGCCCGTCGGTGGCCAAAGCATGGCACACAGACCCATGAAGACGGCAAGCATCGTGTATGCCCAGTATTTTCTGCAAACGCCATAATATAGAATTACGGGGAATGAAAGGGCGGGGCAGATTATAAACAGTATGACCGCCAGCAGGCATTGTTGGTTTATCGTCCGTCTTTGCATCCGTCTGTTTTTATCTGTTTGCATCCATCCATTTCAAGACCCGCTCCGAGCCTCTCCCGTCTTCCTCCAGTCCCAGTACATCAGAAAAGAACATTTCGAGTTTCTTCACGTATTCCACCTTGTCGAAATTCCCGATATTGTACCTGAAACCCTCCATGTTTTCCGCCAATGGAAACGGCAGCTGTTCCAGTTTCCAATAAAGTCCCCTTTCCCGTTCATACTCATTACGATCCGTCGCGTAAATAAAACAAGGGCAGCGAAGCAGCGCGAAGTCGAATATCGTGCTGCTGTAATCGGTAACAAGCGCATCGGCGGCGAAGTAACATTCCGTGGCATCATGTTCCCGGCTGACATCGTGCAGATAGGGTCTGTCCACAAGTGCCCGGACATCCACGGCATTGGCCATATTGGGATGAAGCCGCACGAGAACCTCCACCTTGCCGCCCAACTTCTCTTCAAACAGAGGCAGAAGAGCGTCCCAGTCTATACGGTAATATTTCAAATCCAGGCTGTTGTCGCGGAAAGTCGGTGCGTAGAGCACGATTTTGGTATCGGGTTCAAACCCCATGGACTGGCGCACGGTTCTGTATGCGCACTCTCTCTTCCCTTCATCATAGAATATGTCGTTACGGGGACAGCAACCCTCAAGTATCTCACCGTTGTACCAGAACGAGGTGCGTATCAGCGAGGTAAACCATCTGCTGTTGGAGAGCATGAGGTCGCACATCGCCGAATCCCGTTTGGCGAACCTGATATACCGTTTGGGCAGGCATGCGGCGTCTCTCTCCACGCGTTTTATCATGACATAACCATGCCAGGTCATGATATACTTCTGCCCCCGTTTCTTGATGAACATCGAGCCTAACGGAGCATTCCTCGTATTGTAAATGACGAATCTTGAAGTGTAGAGCGCACGCAGATACGCCATACCGTACCGCCTGACAACATGTATCCGGGGATCCAATGCCGAAATGTCCACGTCTTTGTTGAACCCCCAGTATATCTCGTAGTCATCAGGTGCCGCATCCAAAATGTACTCGGTTATGGCACGGGGATTACAGGCATATTTGGTTGCATCGTATGACCAGCAGAAAACCCTGCGTCTGTTCACTTTGGTCACCGCCCTGACTGCCATTGCGATGAAGAACCAGAACAGATGCTTTACACGGGTCATCTGCCTGGTTATAAAAGTTATACACATATAGGATTTGATTGCTTTCATGATAGATTGATGTCATTCTTTCTGCCCATGCACGCACGCAGAAAATCCGCCGTTTCCGTCCGTTTCCACAGGACAGTAGCCGCCATTGCCGCCAACAATGCGAAGCGAAGCGCGGTATGACCGTAAACCGAAAGAAAAAGAAAACCGCAGAGCATGAACGCAAGGGTCATCGGCATCATAAAACCTGGCCTGCACGGCATGTCACCTCCGTAAAAGCGTCTGCACATCGACCGCATCAACATATAATGGAACGCGGCATATACCATATAGCATATCAAGGTGGTATAGCCCGCCGCGATATAGCCGAAAATAGGAATGAAGACTATATTGAGCACAATGTTCAAAACGGCGCCGATTATTGATGACACGGACATCAACAGGGTTTTCTCATGGTAAAAGGAAACCGTTGAAAACATGTCGTAGAGATAAATGAAGAACGCGCTCATGGCCACCGGCGGCACGATGCGGACGGCTTCGTGATATTCCGGCGGAGCGAACAAGGACACTATCTCGGGGGCGAAGCCGATAAGCACGAGATTTGCCACGGCAATGACGGCTGACGAAACATGTATCACTCCGTTCATGTCACGCAAGTGCCCCACCTTGATTTTTTCTAACATCCACGGTAGGATACTTCTCCTGAAAGTGGTGTTCAAAAGAACCATGGCAAGAGAGACGGTGTAGGCAAGACTGTAGATGCCCGCCTCGCGCTCACCGACCATACGCTCTATCATGATGCGGTCGGAACTGCCCAGTACCATCTGCGAGAGATAGTGGAATATCAACGGAATGTTGAACGCCAAAGCATAACGCCAGTAGAACGGGGAATACAGTTTCCTGCCACGCCTTAGCTGCGAGACGAAAAGGAACGTGTACACAGAAAGACCGGTGATGGCCATGCCGGCGATGCGCGCATCCACCTTTCCAATGGGAAGAAGGAAAATGAAAGCCACTTGCACAGCCGGAAGCAGTACCGACATGGCGATTGTCACGGCCACCAAAGTGCGGTAACGGTAAAGCACGCGCTGTTCGGCCGCCCAGAAGTTGAACACCGCCGAAGACCATACCACTGTCATCATGGCCGACATACGGAAAGTGGTCATCATGAACAGCTCGTTCCAGAATTTGCGGAACATAAAGTAGACCACCGTCCACAACGCCACCATCGCCAGCGTCAGCCCCTGCATGGACGAGGAGTAGACTTTGCGGTCATGGCTGAACTTGACAAGCCCCTGCGTGTATCCTCCATAGAAGATATTGAGCGTGACCACAATGCTCACGATACTCTCCCACGAATTGAATACTGCCCATTCCCCGTATTCAGCCGGAGTAAGCAAGCGGGTGAACAAGGGTGTGGTAAACGTGCTGATTCCTTTCTGTAACACACTGCACACGAAGAACCACACCGCAGCTTTCGCCTGTACGGGAAGCGAATGATATCTGTCGATAATTTTTTTCGTCATGGATTATAGATGCGCAAGGAACGGAACCTTAATCGGCATCCCGATAGAACGCCGGAAGCGCATTATGCTTGCGGACACGTTCGGATTCAGGTGGAAGCGTCATATAGTCGCCATACAGATTCTTCAACACCTCGTCATAACGTTTGGGGACGGAATAAAGACGGCCCTCAAACTCCATTGGAACACTTCCTTCCATCATCGCCTTGTCGAAGATGCCTGTCCTGCTCCTGTTCAGCATACACAAAAGCCCCACTTTCCAGGCTTTGTCGTATGACGAAGCCCTCAACATCCTGTCCGCAATCTTTTGGGCGAGCCGGATAACACCGAAAGGCAAGTTCATAATCATGCGGCTCATTGTCTTCGCTAACAGATTCTTATCGTTCACGATACACCTTTGCCTTATGCATATCACCCTTTTCAATGTCCTTATTATCGGCAGGCGGACTGACAGGAAATGTTTCGGGATGCCGTCAAGTGGGAAAATGTCGATACTGACACCCCAGCCTCCGGGGAAGCTTCGCGGCGTGTGCACGATGGTCGCCGTGTCATACGCCTTGCCGTAAACATGCCAGAATTCAGGCGTTTTTTGCATGAAAGCGCCCCTGTACCGCGAATCTTTTCCTCCGTACGTTTCCATGAATTTCATATAGTCCGGGCGCGGCATCATGATGTCGATGTCATCGTCCCATGGGATGTAGCCCTTGTGCCGCACTGCTCCGAGCAGCGTGCCGTACGCGAGGTAATACCTCAAGCCGTTCCTTTCGCAAAACCCTGCCACATCGGACAGTATGCCGAGCTGTAATTTCTTTACTTCTTCTAATTCTAATGGTATCCCATTCATTTTCTACTTCCTATTGCCGCTGAAACATTGTTCTATAGTTCTATAAAAGCATTCAGCCCGCCGTTCTCCGCCAGTTCCGTCATACGCTCGTAGTCCCCGTTAGTATCGAATTCTATCCAGCCGTTCTTGTAATGACTTGCCTTTACCTTGTATCCCTCGCGTATAAGTGCCATCAGCAGATCGGTCATGTAGGCTTTGCGGATTGTTTTCCCCGAAAGCATCCAGGGTTTGTCTATGTATAGCGGATAATCCCTATCGAGAAGGGCGGTGATTTGTTCCAGTCCGGTTTTCGAGAATTTCAGCAGACCGATGTAGCGGGCATCAATATTTTCCGGACACGGGGATTCCATTCCCAACGAAACGATGTTGTCGTCTCCGTCAATCTCAAGGCTCTCTGTGTCGAAATCGGTCTTTCCGTATCGGGCCGTCCAGTACGCCTTCCAGTTGTCGTCCACGGCCACCACGAAGTCGCCCGGTGCGGCCACCATCCCACGCAGCATCTCCCGCGAGAAAAGGATATCCGAATAGCTGACGATGATGTCGTCATCGAACTCTGCTCTCGCCGCGAGCAGCGACTCAACCATGTTGGTGGTCGCGAAGTCCGGGTTCCTGTAATATTTCACGCCCGGGTAAGTGATCTTGTCACCGGCGTACCCCGTGACGATGATAATGTCGTCAATACCCGCACTGCGGTAGGTTTCCAGCTGCCGCCCGATAATGGTCTTGCCTTTAAATTCGAGCATCCCCTTGGGCAGGTTCTCCGTGTATTTCTTCAAGCGGGTGCCTTGTCCCGCAGCCAAAATAATTGCTTTCATACTGCTATATTCATTGTTTATTGTTTGACTATTCTATTTTTGTATGCTATATCTTCAGATCCGCGGTAGACCATGTTTTGTATAAGCCTATCTGCCGTGTCAATGCCATTCCTTTTATTTTAGATAACAGACTTTCCGAAACCGAGCTTCTCACGAACGCGGCGGAGGGGAAACCCACATAAAGCAGGATTTCTTTCCGGCATAGCAGTTCCAATGCGCTGCCGTCTATCCTTTCCTTTGGTTTGGCGCAGAACGGAAGCCTGCGTCCGAGATAGCTTATCGGATAATTCAAATACGCTGATAAACAAGATATTATACCCCCCCCGTCATACATATAGGACTGCAGGTTGCAGTTTCCGAAGCTGGCTATTCCGGAATCATTCAGGAAACCTGTGTACGGTTTCCCCGTGGCGGTGTCCGTAACCTGCCATCCCTTGTAGAGTTGCACTTCGAACTCGTCGACGGCTCCTTCGCCCTGCATGGTGGAGTGGATGCTGTACAGCCGTTCCGCTTTCGTGAAACGTCCGGGCTCGGATTCCAGTCCTTTGGATATGGTCTTTTGCAGATAGTCCGCCACCAATGCCGCCGTGAAGTCGCACCCGGCCGGAGAGAGATTATGCTCTTTCGAATACAGTCCCTTTCCTTTGTTGCCCGTGAACGGGGAAAGGCAGTCTACCGTTTCCACCCCTTCCTCCACGATTTCCTTTAACATTTTCCGCCATTGCGGCACGGTGATGCTCTTTCCCGCCTGGTACTCCTCCCCGCCCATCAGGTCGGTGTGCACGAATCCCTTGCACGGCAGGGCGACATAAACGAACCTTATTCCTTTCGACTTGAAGTATCTGTCCAAAAGAATAATCTGTTTACTCGGGCACAGCCGTTCACCGTTCCATCCTGTCCGGGTGAACTCCAACGGTGCAAGGTATGCACCGACGTGGTGATCGAGGATGTCCCCGCTGGGAATCAGTTTGCGTCCGATGCAATACCAGTCTCGGAACCGATGCTCGATATATTTGTTTCTGAGGTATTTCCTGTAGTCCTCCAACTCCTCGTACCATTTTTCGTATGGGCCGTTATGGCTGACTTCCTCTTTGAAACGGGCAAGGTTTCCCGCTCTGTGGCTGTCAATCGCCGTATTGTCGTACTCCATATATTTTTCTCCTTTTGACATATTTTTCGTTTATCGTCCGATGAAATTCTGTATCAATGACCTTATCCTCCGGGCGGAACGCGGGTCAGACATCTCCCTTTCGGGATGGAACTGCATTCCCAGTATTCTGTGTTCCCTTGAGATGTAGGCTTCCACCACGCCGTTCTCCGTGTCCATGCAGAGCGGAACCAACCCGTCCGCCAGCTGATGCGCATAGATGCCGTCATTGTGATAGTTGTTCACCATGAGGGTGTCATTCCCGAAAGAAACGGGATGGTCTTCACCTATCGGTCTGCTCACCGGCATATCGGACAGCTCCGAGATGCTCCCTCCCATAAGGGCGTTCACGTGTTGCATTCCCCGACAGATGGCCACGACGGGAATGTTCCCGCGTAGCGCCTCCTCGAACAGTGCCTTCTCCATGCGGTCTCGACAGGGCATTTCTTCGCCTTCCCTGACCGGCTCGTAGTACTTCCCTGGAACGGAGCCTCCGCCTGTCAGGACGAGCAGGTCAGGCTCTATCCCGAACAGGTATCCGACATCGGAAACATGGTTGGAGACGGGGAAACACCCGTATCCCAAGTCCTCGAAGTACCTGATGTAGGAGGATTCTAAAGTATCTGTTGCCACTCCGTATCTGTCTACGGATTCCCGCTGGGTTATCAGTGCTTTCATCAGCATATGCGTGTTATCTTATGGTTGCCGCAGTCTATCTCTATCCTTTCAGATTTAACCGCATAGTCGAAAATCTTCTCTCCGCAGCCTATGGCCGCCGGCAGACCGAACTCGGCGCAGCGTATAGCCATGTGCGACGCGGCTCCTCCGTATTTGGTCACTAACCCCGCGATACCTTTGGAGAAGAGCCAGTCATAGCCGGGATCCGCCTTGGTGATGACCACGATTTTCCCCTGCACGTCCTTCGTGTCGTTGTTGTCCAAATTAACCGTCTCACCCTCGGCCTTACGGGTGGTGATGAAATTGGGACGGGATTCGTTCTGCACGATTATCTCAAGGTCTCTGCCACTGGCTATCACCTCTGGCAGCACCATCATCGACTTCTCCCGATGAATCTCCTTCCGCTTGGATATCAGCGTTGTCCAGAACTCTTTCAACTCCTGCATGGAGGTATAGTACTCTGCCGCAAGGATGTCGCTCACTTCCAGGTATGACAACTCCGCGGCATCGAGATCCATCCTTGCCCCGATTTTTTCAATCAGTTCGAGGACAAGGCTCAGGGATTTGGTGAACTCGAATTTGAAACGCTCCCTCTCCTCTATGGAAGTGCGGATGAACCGTATCATGCTGTCACCGTCGGCAGTGAAACCCAATCCGAGCAATTGCCGTTTCATTTCCGATTCGATTCCCGTCAGGTCCTCCCGCACTGACGGTTTGGCCGGACAGGCGGTATGCCGCACGGAATCCTGGCGGAAATCCGTTCTGTCATACCGTGGCGACCGGATATCGTAGGTGCCGCACCGCAGGTGTCCGTACCTGTCGTTGAACTCCCTCTTCGACATTTCCCCGGAAGAGAAGGCCCTGAAATCGGTCTCGAACTGTGCGGCCACGGTCCGTATGGACGACATGAACAGGTCCATGTCCTTCTCCGGAACCAGTTCCTCCTCCACCATGGACTTGCAGAGCGACCTTGATATGAAGGCGCACCGTGCCTGCCGTGAAAACTGCGGGGTGCCGTATTTCTTCAGTGCAGAGAGCAGCCGACGGATATTCCGCAGCGTCACGAACACGTTATCGCCGCACGAGGCTTCCTCCCTTTCCGTTTCAAGGCGGATGGCATCCAGCTCCCGCAGGTCTTCCGTGTCCGATGACAGTATGCCCGCATAATTGTTCAGAACGCCATCGGTCAGCCCGTACAAGGTCTGACGGAAAGCGTTTATCTCTTCACGGCTGAATCCCTCGTCAGAAAGTCGCTCTATCCGCTTGTCAGTCGAGAAGTCCAGGCAGCTGAACACGATCTCGAACTCTATCTTGTCGTGGGCAGTGGGGTCTTCAAGCAGACGTTTCCTGTAATAACGGCAAAGTCTGTCACGAAATTCCTCGTCCAGGGCCGCCGGCGTGAGGGCGAGAAAGGAGTAGTCGAGGGAGATGTACGGCTTGTTACCCACGCGGAACATCAGATCGTCAGGAACTTTCTTGTATCCTAATGGTAGCAGCCCTTCATTCCATGCCTGTCTGGTGATGATATCCCGGTACAGGGAATAATCAAGATTGTGGGGATTCGCTCCTATGATTTCGGCGGGGTTCCAGAAAGCCATGTCCGAAAGCAGCATCGGGGCGGAGGTCCGGTAGCTGAGGATATTGTTGTAGGCCAGCACCTCCTTTTCATACCGACTGTAGAACTGCTCGTCGTTACGTTTCACCTGGAACTTGTAGTTGGCGGCAAGGGGACGCACCTGGAAGATGACGACACCCCCGTCAGAGGTGATTGCGAATTCGATGTCAAGCACCATCCTGTTCAGCAGGGACTCCAGTTCCCCCACGACCGCGAGCAGTTTCTCCCATTTCCGCGGCGGCTCTTTCTTTGCCGCCCTCCTTAGAATCCTGACCATGCTGCCACGGCTTCCGCTCGTTACGGAGTCCGTGGAGCTCCCGTCATCATAATTGATGAGATAATAGGGAAGATTGCTGTCGATGTCGCGGGTGAATATCACTCCTGCACATACGACATCGCGGGTCTGTCTCTGGACGAGTATCTGCTCGTCCATGTAGAAACCGGAAGAGGTGTCGTACGAGCGGGCTACCGTCGCGACCGCGTTCTCCACCGCTGCCCTGTCCGAGGAATCGACATCCAGCACACTCTCGAAATGGCCCGCGTTGGAGGTCTTGAAACAGTCCTCCGCCATGGAAGAACTTCTGACCACGATACGGTCCCCGCCGAACAGTTCCCTGATCTTCCGGTAGGAGGCATCGAAACCGTTCGACCATTCGCCTACGGTAATCACATGGATATCCTCTATCCGCCCTTTCTTGAGCAGCGGTTTCAACGCTATAAGCGTATTGGCCTTGGTGGATATGAGATTGCTGCCGGGAGCGTAGCGTTTCTTTCTCTCTGTCTTGACTGTCAGACTTTCCAGTATGTTCTGTGGTGAGAGTTTCTCGTAATACTCGAAGACACGTACCTCTCCGCCGATTTCCTTCAGGAAAGTCTCGCACGGTACGACATTCCTGTCATTGCCCGTGTACAGCACTATCTTGGCATCGGGAAACTCCCTGTGGATGGAGCGCAGGTTCGGCAGAGGGTCGAAAGAATCCTGAGGCCGTATCTCGTCTATATACCTGACTCCCTGCAACACGGACTGACGCTCCCGGTAGGAGGAGACCAGTGTCCCGTGCCAGGAATAGATGGCTTCATCCGATATCAGTCCAAGGATGTGTCTGTCACTATGCCTGCGGGCATCTTCAAACATACGGATATGCCCGTAGTGCAGGAAATCTATGATTCCAAAACTGTATGATATGACCATTTTCCTCTAATTGTTATCTGTGTAATTTTTATTTGTTTATTGTTTCTTCATTAGCCTCCACATTCACCTGTCCATGCATTCCCTGATTTTCAGCCACCACCTTGAATGTCCGAAGTGGGTCCGGTCGCCCAAGCGGC
>ERZ1673740.152-NODE-152-length-98475-cov-181.650427_pt1 | contig 98475 bp, 71 predicted proteins | sample MGYA00580221_ERZ1673740 | MGnify/ENA primary metagenome ERZ1673740 (study PRJEB41218, sample SAMN15661786) | gut metagenome | host: Homo sapiens | place: Canada: London | collected 2015-08-20/2019-03-30 | study: EMG produced TPA metagenomics assembly of...
CAAGCCCATTGGCAGAATTAAGTATGCACTAAATTAATTCCGCCAACAGGTTAAAGTATATTACAAACTACTATATTCGCAGTATCAATATATCGTTGACGACAATTTTCAAGACACCACCCTACTAAATGACTGCATAAGATTCTATGAAAAGAAAAATGATAAAGAGAAACTGGCTCGTTCATACTATTACAAAGGTGAATGCTGTTTCAGAAACAAAGACATACAAAAAGCTCTTTTCTATGAAAAATATGCTGAGTACATATTAAAAAAAGGCGATCTCACAAACAAAAGAAACCTTATATTATATCAGAAGATATGCGAAGGCTTAGCCTTTATCAATATACAATTTGGTGAATACCGCTTAGCCCTACATTATGCAAAACTGGCTTTGCATAGCCTCAAGAAACTCGACGACAAAAGATACCAAGCCTACGAGTTAGGCATGATGTCGGCATGTTATAATCAACTGAAACAATTGGACAGTACAGCCATCTGCCTGTCTGAATGTGTTTCACTGCTTCCTCATACCGATGTTAATTGCAGAGGATATATATTCAGCATTCTAACAGATTACTATTTAGATAAGGACAAAAGAATTGCAAAGCAATATCTGGACAGTTCGTTTTGCTACACAAAAGACGCACTGACTTATCTTGGATCAGGAAACTATTACTATGCTATAAACAACAAGAAAAAGGCAGAAACAGAATGGAAAAGCGGACTCGTCTACACTGATCAGCATTTTATCATTGCTAAAATATACAGAAGGCTGGCAGAAATGCATAAAGAGAATGGCGATATGGCTGGCTACTCCTACAATATAGAGAAAGAAGTGAAAGAAAAAAGTAAGATTTATGAAATAAACAACGGGGTAAAAGTAGGAGAAATACAGTTAGGAGCAACCAACTCTTTCTTCATAAAAAGACTTTTAAGCAATGTTGAATGTATTATATATACAATTATCGCCGCTTTTTTGTGCATAGCAATTATTGCTTATATAAAATTCCGATTATACAAAAAGGGCATAAAACGGAAACATAACAAATCAATGTCTGAAAAAACAGAAGAATTACAAACAACCTCTACAGAACTGAAGCTGGCAAAGGCGCAGATTAAGTCGCTGAAAAAGGAAAGTGCAAAGAAATCGGACAGGATAGAGAGGCTGAACAACGACATAATGGTGGCGTCACAAAGCAGCGCAGCGAACGCACAATGCGGCAAGGAACTATACCACCATATCAAGAACGGCGGCACAACCGTGACGTGGACCAAGCAAGACTACGAGCTGTGCATGGCTTACTGCAAGATAGAGTTTGCGGAGACAATGGCGGAGATTGAACGCTGCTACGGCAAGATTGCTCCTCGAAAACAACTTATCATGCTGCTGCAACACCTCAACTACGACTACGCTGCCATAGGCAAAGTGCTCGGCATAAACAGCGACTCTGTAAGAAAGAACATTGCACGCATCACGCCGCTCACGAAATAAGCGTGATGCGTGCAGACCGATAAAAATGACAAAAGCCGAAATAAGGTATTGGTTTTAGTAGCTTCTACAAAAAAGACTTTGGATGTAACGATCTGCACCGTTACATCCAAAGTCTTTTTATGTTATTGTTATATGAGTCTTAGAAGAAGAGATAGCGGTTGTCCACTACGTTTGCCTTGATGTAGAGCTCGTTCATAAAGTTGCCTGCCATCTGCATCTGACGCTGGCTGAGACGCTGCATCTCTGCCTTCTCATCGAACTTAGCAGGACGCTGTGTCTTATTTGTTACCTGGAACACATAAACACCAGCGTTGCCCTTAACCGGATGCTTAGAGAACTTGCCCTTTGCTGTAGCTGCGATAGCACCGCTGAGGGCTGGCTCGCTTGCGCCTGTTGCTGCTACGAACACCGGAGCAGCGAATGTAACCTGAGCAACCGGAGCTACTGTAGCACCCTTTGCCTTAGCGTCAGCCACCGACTTGACTGTCTTTGCCTTAGCGAGGAGCTGCTCAGCCTTCTTGTCCTTGATAACCTCTGCCTTGATGTACTCTTTAACCTGAGCATCCTCAAGTGAGCGGTAGCCAATCGGGTTGATGTTGTTGAGAACTACGATGAGAAGGTGGTCGTTGTCACCGCACTCGTAGAGTGAAGAAACGGCACCCTTCTTAGCCTCGAACAACCAACGCATTGCGTCGCGTGTAGAGTGGATGCCAGCGAGGTAGTGCTCGGCTGTTGTAACGTCCTTACGCTCCTGAACAGTGTAACCGCTCTTTGCTGCGTTCTTCAGGAGATCCTCTGCTGTGAGGTTAGCGCTTACGAATGAGCTAAACTTATTGTAAGCTGCAGAGTAGGTATCCTTTGTAAAGGTGATATTCTTCTTAACAACGGCTGCTACGTACTTTGTAGTCATTGCCTTGCGGTCTACAACCTGAAGCACGAGGTTGCCCTGTGCGAGTGTGAGGTTCTTGAGCTCGCCTGTAGCCATTGTGTTAAGGTTCTCGATATAGTTCTTTGTATCCTTATCGAGCGATGGTGCGTTCTGATACTGACGTGTTGTCATCCATGTCTTCTCGCCGGTCTGACCGTACTTCTTGGCTACAACCTCGAAGTCGGCACCTGCCTTAATGGCGTTGAGGATAGAGTCGGCGCGTGTAGCTGCCTCGGCTGCTGTAGCACCGCCCACCTGGATTGCGCGGAACTGGATTGAATCAGGGAGCTCACGCTTAGCAATGAGCTTCACGAGGTTGAGTGTGTTATCGTTCTTGTTCTCGATCACCTTGCTTGTAGAGCCTACAACCATTGAGTCGAGACGCTGTGCGATGTCGTAAGGAAGGGCTTCCTTCTTAACTGGAACACCGAGGTAGCTAACGAGCGATGTGCTCTTACGCACTACGTCAGACGGGTCGGCTGCGGCTGCGAGTTCTGCGCTGTAGCCTGCGAACTCCTTCTGGAGAGCTGCGCGGTCGGCTGCAGAAGCCTTCACCTGTACGTCGATATACTTGATGTCGCGTGTCTCTACGTACTGCTTGAAGATGCTCTTCTTCTCGTCGTACTTAGCCTTGAGGTCGGCGTCAGTAACAGTAATCTTGCTGTCGTCGATGCTTGAGTAAGGGAAGGCTGCAAGCTGCACCTGACTCTCCTGATTCTGCTCGTCGAACGCCATCTTTGCCTCTACCTTGTTAGAAAGGAAGCAGTGAGCGAACAGACCCTGATACTTCTGCGAGAGGAGCTGCTGACGCAGTGTCTTCTCGATGAATGTCCAGTACTTGTAAACTGTCTCGTACTGCTTAGCCATCTGTGGATTGGCTGTCTGCTGTGTCTTGTATTCTGCAAGGAACTTCTTCAGAGCGTTCACGTCGAAGCGACCTGTCTGCTGGTTGAAGAACGGAGTCTGCTGAAGCATAGGGTTAGTACCCTCGGCAAGAACCTGCTGGAGCTCAGCGTCTGTTACAGTAAGACCGAGCTTGTGTGCCTCGTTCTGTATGAGTTTGGTCTGAACGTATGTGTTCCAAACCATGTCCTTGACCTGATTGAGCTGGTCTTCGTTGAGGTTCTCCTGTCCCTGCTGCATCTTGATGACTTCTGTGTACTCGTCAACAAGTTTCTGGAACTCTGTTACGTTGATTTTCTCGCCCAACACTTCGCCTACTTGCTGATGTTTGTCAGCGCTTGCAGAGTCGCATGAGCGGAACGCCTCTTCGGCGATGAAAGAGAAAAGGCCTAAGCCGATAATGCCTATCAGCAATGCGCCTCTGCTTCTAATTTTTCCTAATGCTGCCATTTTTTTGTTTTTATTTTTTATTTATTATTTCGTTAGATGTAGGTTTGTGCATCTGTCTTGCACCAGTTGCGGAGCTTGCCCCATGAGGCGGCTCTAAGCGTGATACCACAAAATGCGTACAAAAATACTAATTTATTGCCAAACGAGGGCATGTTTGCACGAAAAATTGAGTTTATCGGGCAACTTTTAGGTGCTGTAGCTTTATTTAGCGACTAACTTTTAGCTTTACCAACTCTATTTTCGTCATCGTACTCTTGATGATGCGGAACTCGTAGCGTCCTATAGTTATCACTTCGTTGAGTTTTGGAAAACTCTGATATTCGTGTAGGATGTAACCACCGACGGTCATGTAGTCGTCGCTCTCGGGCAGACCGAGATCGAAGAGGTCGTTCACCTTGTCAATCTCAAGTCGAGCAGAGAGCATATACTCGTTCTCGCCAACCTGTGTGGCGATGTATTTCGTCGAGTCGTGTTCGTCTTCTATATCGCCAAAGATCTCCTCAACGATGTCTTCGAGGGAGACTATACCACTGGTTCCGCCGAACTCGTCAACCACCACTCCAAGACTCTTCTTCTGCTGCAAGAAGATGTGCATAAGCTTCTGTGCAGCCATCGTTTCGGGCACAAAAGGCATCTTGCAGACGCACTCGCGCCAATTGTCGCGGTTGCGGAACATTTCGGAACTGTGTATGTAACCAATGATATGGTCGATATCGCTATCGTAGACAATAATCTTCGAGTTGCCACTCTCCACGAACTTCTGCATTAGTTCATCGACGGTGCAATCGTTCACGTCTACGGCGTTCACCTCGGTTCGCGGCACCATGCAGTCGCGCACCTTACAGTCGGAGAAGTCGAGTGCGTTTTGGAAAATCTTCACCTCTTCGTTTATCTCGTCGTCGCTCTGCGCATTTTCTATGCTCGACTGCACGAGATAGTCGAGGTCGACCTTAGAGAAGCCATCGTCATCGGCTTCTGTCTCCATACGTATGCCCACGAGGCGCAACAAGTACTTCGACACAAGTGTAGAAAAGCGGCTGATAGGCCAAAGAATTATATAGAAAAGATATGCTGGCACGGAGAAGACCGAGAGCAACCTATTGGCGTTATTCTTGAACAAAATCTTCGGCAAGAACTCACCAGTGAAGAGAATAACAAGCGTGGATAGCAATGTATCTGCCGTGACTTTCATACCATCGTCGAGCGAACTGAAGATAGTATTGTCAAATAGGCGTGCCACAAGGATACCATAAACAACAAGCACGATATTGTTGCCTACAAGCATCGTACTAACAAAGCCGTTGGGATGGTTGTAAAAGCGGGAAATAATATTCTTGGCTATGCTATTTCCCTCGCGATCCATCTCTGCGAGCATTCGGTTGCTGGACACGAAGGCTATCTCCATTCCTGAAAAAAATGCAGATAGTGCCATTGTTACAGCTATGCTAATTAAAAGAGGTATGTCTACTTCCACTATAGTTTAAATATTGGTTCTTATTATTTATCACGCAGGCGGCGTTGCGGTTTTGTCTGCAGGCGCATTGTTGCCTTCACTGTATCGGGCGCGGTAGTGATGGTGTCGCCATCGCTTGAGAGCTGACCTTTCTCGAACGAGCCAGAAGTGTTGGATACGTAATAGTTGGTCATGCGCTCATCGCTACGAAAGTATGTTCCCTCAAGCGTACGCTCGGGGGTAACGAGTTTCGATGGCTTATTAGAGTAAAGTTCGTGCTCCGCCTCGTCCCAAAAGAGTTCTTCGCTGTTGAATTTCAAGCCGTCTTTGGTGAGTACACTTACACGGCTACGCAGCTCCCACAATTTTTTCTGGTCGTAATAGTAGGCTGTGTCTGCCTGTATGTACGACTGCACATGGAATTTCTCATCGAACTGCTCAAAGAATACACCTTTCTCAAATATCCATCTTGACGGGTTGCGCACGGTGTTCACTTCCCATCGCTCGGTTACGATGCGGTATTTGATGACACCTGAGTCAGAGATAAGGGTGTTGACACCGTAACTCGTCATCATAGACACCGAGTCGCGGTCGTGTATGGCTGGTGCCGTGTGCTCCTTCTGTTCGCCACACGAAGCAAGCGCCACGATGCACACCACAATGATTACTATGTATTTAGATAGTCTCAACGCTTATTTTAAAAGTATTGTTTTCTTACTCCATCTTCCACTTAGCAAACCAACGCTCGTTGAACGTCAAGCCGATATTTATGCGGAACGAATTTTCGGTGACAAAAGTCTTCGAGTCCTGACGCACCCACTGTGCCGAGATATTGAGCAACGAACGGTTGTTGTAGCCGTTAACGATTGGAATGCCGAAACCTGCACTTACGCTATACTCTTTCGGTCCGTTCTGACCTTTTATCTTCAGATAGTCGGTGGCATAAGATGCACCCATGCGGTAGTGAATACGTTTGAAGAAGTTGCGACCGCGCTCCTCTGGACAGAACTCGCCACCAACGGTCAACTTATGACGATCGGCAAACTGACCGCTTGCCAGCTGATAGCTATTTGTGGACATATCGAACTTCGGATAAGCTACCGACGACCATTTCTGCAAGGTGTAGTCGACACCAATGCGCCAACGATTAGCGCGGTTCCACATCAAGCCTGCACCAAAGGTGTGAGGCAACGCCAATCCATTTCCAATGGTGTGTGTTGTTGTGTCGGCAACAGCAGTCTGGGCATTGGTAGAGATAATCTGACACTTTGGGTCGGCACCAAGTTTGTGACCCAATCCGTAGGTAAGACCCAACGTAAGAGCGTCCTTCTTTGTCAACTTCTGCGTGTACTGCAAACCAAAATCAAGTTTGTAGCTATGCACTTCCGCTGTATAGTACTTCGATAGCGTGTTGGCATAGACATCTGTATAGGAATTGACAACTGAACGTGTGTAGTCGCCCCATAAGTAAGCAGCATTCACACCAATAGCCAATCCCTTTATCGGACTCCAACCCGCACCCAAATAAACCTGGTGCAAGCCGCCCGAACCAAAATATGCATTATTACTATACACAACAGTAGTACTGCCATCGGTGCTATTGAGCGGCTTCTTGTTAGAATACGAATAGCCAATGTTGCTATACGGCAACAAACCAAAGCTCAAGCCAAGACGTTTCGCAACACGAAAACCGGCAATGACATACTCAAAGTTGGCGTTTTTAGCGTTCACCTTAACACCACTCTCGCTATAGTTCGTAATTTGTCCAGACACACCTGCATCGAAGATGAACGACAAGGAGTCGATGGTGGCATACGAAGCAGGGTTAAGACAGTTCACTTGGTTGTGCTCACTAAAACCAATACCAAGTCCGTTCATGCCACGATTAAAGCCGCCCGACTGCTCGCCAAGCGTACCCAAACCATATTGACTATAGGGAGAATTAGTGCCACTTTGAGCTGCCGCAACTAAAGAGACCGCAGCAAAGAAGCCTGTTGTGAGTGCTTTCCTCATTTATTTATCTAATTAGATTTTAGAAATTCTATTATATATATAATATGTATATAGAGGTGTTTTTACAATCCTTTCCAGGATAATGCTTGCAAAATTATCGAAAAAAAACGAGATAATGGCAGAAAAGTGAGAAATTAAAGTTATTTTTGCACCATGAAACTATTTGAAAGATTATTTAAACACATAACATTAGCGTTTTTGCTGTGCTTTTTCGCCCCCTCCACAGCTTCTTCACCGAACAACGAGCCGACGCTACAAGCCGACTCGATAGAGATCAGCCTGCTTACCTGCGGACCTCGCCAACAGGTGTATAGCTTGTACGGACATACGGCGATACGCTTTCAGGACAAGCAGACCGGCAGAGACATCGCCATCAACTATGGCGTTTTCTCGTTCGACCAGCCCTTCTTCGTGCTGCGGTTCGTGTTCGGACTAACCGACTACGAGATGGGTATCGCACCCTTCGACATATTCGAGTGGGAATATGGCCCCACGGGCTGTGGCGTGAGACAACAGGTGCTCAATCTGACGGCACAGGAGAAGATGGCGATAGCGCAAGCCGTAGACCGCAACATGGAGCCACAGAACCGCGTGTACCGCTACAACTTCTTCTACGACAATTGTACAACACGTGCTCGAGACATCATCGCAAACAACCTTAACGGACGCATTGTTTATGACACCTCAACACCTCAACACCACAACACCTCAACGCCACAACACCTCAACGCCCCCATACAATACCCCACATTCCGCAACTTGATACATAACTACAACGAGACGCATCGCTGGGCACGTTTCGGCAACGACCTGCTTCTAGGCGTGAAAGCCGACTATAATACAACATTCGAACAACAACAGTTTCTACCAGAGCGTCTGTGCGCAGATTTCGAGCGAGCACACATCATATCCGCGGACGGCACAAAGCGCAATCTGGTAAGTAGCTCGTTTTGGCTTTTTGAGCCTACAACGAAGCAACAAAGCATCCAACAGACAAACATGAGCATACTGGATGTATTCTCACCGTTAGTTACTTTTAGCATCCTCTCAATACTCACGCTGATTATAGCCATCGTGGAATATCGACGCAAACGTATAATATGGGTGTTCGACACAAGCATCATGCTTACTACTGGTGCATGCGGCCTACTCTTATTCGCCATGATATTCTCGCAACACCCCACTGTAAGCCTCAACTTGCAGATACTGCTGCTAAACCCCATTAACATCTTCATGCTCTACAGCGTGACGAAAGCAGCACACAAAAACCGCATACATTGGTGGACTAAGGCGTGGAGCGCACTCATACTGTTGCTCCTCACAGGCTCTTTCTTACAGTCGTATGCAGAGGGCATCACAATTGTGGCATTATCTTTGCTATTAAGAAACATATCGAATATTTACACATTTAAAAATACGGGCAGCAAACAGCCCGAAGCATAAAGGCATTAGACACATAAATATGAGCAAATACATATCGACGATAATGATGTTGGCAGCACTTGCTGGCACCGAGATGCAAGCGCAGACCTTGCAGTCGGCACCGCGTCTTGTGGTGAACATCACTATCGACCAGCTGCGCACCGACTACATTGAGCACTTCTCCCCACTCTATGGTGAGGAAGGCTTCCGCAAACTATTGCAACATGGTTGTGTCTACGAAGCTGCCAGCTACCCTTTCTCGCCCATCGATCGCGCATCAGCAATGGCTACGATAGCCACTGGTGCCACACCTCACTATAACAACATCGTTGGCACGAAGTGGCTCGACCGCAACACGTTACGACCCGTGTTCTGCACCGACGACCAAACCTATGGTGTGTCACCACAGAAAATAGCAACCACCACCGTCAGCGACGAACTGAAAATATTCACCAGAGGTGCTGCGCTTGTCTACTCTACAGCTATGGAGAAAGACGCAGCTGTCATCTCTGCAGGACATGCTGCCGACGGAGCCTTTTGGCTGAACGAGGAAAACGGACAATGGACTACATCCGCATACTACCCCAAAGGCGCACAAGCATTTGTGCGTGCCTACAATAGTATCACACAGAAACGTACGAATGGAGACAACGACGCTGTTGCCGACCTCTCCATAGCTTGCGTCAACGACTTAATGCTTGGTCGCGACAATATTACCGACATGTTATCTGTCACACTGTCAGCAAAATGCACCGACGTGACCCACTGGCAGACCGAGATGGAGATAGTATATCTAAAGCTCGACCGCACCTTAGCATCACTCATCAAGCGCATCGAAGAAAAGGTAGGACGCAACAACGTGCTCTTTGTGCTCACAAGCACAGGATACACCGAAGACCAGCGACCCGACTACGAGCGTTTCCGCATACCTTCGGGCACGTTCTACATGAACCGCTCGTGCAACTTGCTCAATATGTACCTCGGTGCCATCTATGGTCAGGCGAAGTACGTAGAAGCGAGCTTCCGCAACCAGATATACATAGACCATAAACTCCTCGAGCAGCGTCATCTGAGCTACACCGACGTAATAACACGCTCGAAAGAACTGCTTGCGCAAATGTCTGGCGTACGCAGCGTTATATCAAGTCCATACAGTTCAGCCGTATCAGGCGACCTCCTCATAGAGACCGCTCCTGGCTGGAAAATCATAAACGAAGACACAAACGAGAATTATTTTTCGCGTGCTGCCTTTGTACCATTCCCCATCATCCTGTACGGAAGCGGAATAAAGGCAGAGCACATCAAGACACCGGCTACGGTAGATCGCATTGCGCCTACCGTAGCTAAGGCTATTCGTATACGTGCGCCTAATGCCTGTTCGGTTGCGCCATTGCAATAAAAACCAACTTACACCTATATTAATGGTGATATATGGATTTTTTTTAGTAATTTTACACCCGAATAAGTATTTAAGGAAAAAATAAAAATAATATACAATGAATTTCAACAAATTTCTACAGTCATTGTTTGGCAACAAGTCGTCAAAGGACATGAAGCTTATCCAGCCACTCGTAGAGAAGGTGAAGGAGGCATATCCAGAGATTAAGGCGCTGAGCAACGACGAATTGCGCGCACGCACAAAGCAGCTTCAACAGTACGTTCAGGACTCTGCTAACGAGGAGAAAGCAAAGATTGCCGAGCTCAAAGCAAAGATCGAAGACACTCCTATCGACGAGCGCGAGAGCATCTTCAACGCTATTGATAAATTGGAGAAGGAAGTGCTCGAAATCTACGAGAAGGCACTCAATGAGGTGATGCCAGTAGCTTTCAGTATCGTAAAGGACACAGCACGCCGCTTCGCAGAGAACGAGGAGACAGTGGTTACAGCCACCGACTTCGACCGCGAGCTGGCTGCCAACCCGAAGAACGACTTCATCACTATTGACGGTGACAAGGCTATCTATCACAACCACTGGACAGCAGGCGGCAACGACCTGAAGTGGGAAATGGTTCACTACGACGTACAGCTCTTCGGCGGTACCGTACTGCATCAGGGCAAGATTGCGGAGATGGCTACCGGTGAGGGTAAGACTCTCGTGTCTACACTTCCTGTATTCCTCAACGCGCTCACCGGCAACGGCGTTCATGTCGTAACCGTCAACGACTATCTCGCAAAGCGCGACTCTGAGTGGATGGGCCCACTCTACATGTTCAACGGACTCTCTGTCGACTGTATTGACAAGCACCGTCCTAACTCGCCAGAGCGCCGCAAGGCTTACATGGCAGACATCACATTCGGTACGAACAATGAGTTCGGCTTCGACTACCTTCGCGACAACATGGCTATCTCGCCTGCCGACCTCGTGCAGCGCAAGCATAACTATGCCATTGTCGATGAGGTCGACTCAGTGCTTATCGACGACGCACGTACTCCGCTTATCATCTCTGGACCTATTGCAAAGGGCGACGACCAAATGTTCGAGGAGTACCAGCCGCTTGTAGAGCGTCTCGTAGACGTTCAGCGCAAGCTCGCCACACAGTATCTTGCTGAAGCAAAGCAGCTCATCAGCGAGGGTACGGCCAACAAGGATCAGAAGAAGATAGAGGAAGGTTTCCTCGCATTATACCGTTCGCACAAGGCTCTTCCGAAGAACAAGCCGCTTATCAAGTACCTCTCTGAGGAGGGTATCAAGGCTGGTATGCTTAAGACCGAGGAGTACTATATGGAGAACAACAACCGCCGTATGCCGGAGGCTGTTGAGCCGCTCTACTTCGTTGTAGACGAGAAGTTGAACAGCTGCGACCTCACCGACAAGGGTACTGCATGGCTTGCAGGTCAGGTGAACGACAACGAGCTCTTCGTGCTGCCAGATATCACTTCAGAGCTCTCGGCTCTCGAGAACGAGAAGGACCTCAGCGAGCAGGAGCGTCTCGACAAAAAGGATGCCATGCTCAACCACTATGCCGTACAGTCGGAGCGTGTACACACCCTGCAGCAGTTGCTGAAGGCTTACACCATGTTCAACAAGAACGACGAGTACGTTGTTATGGACGGCGAGGTGAAGATTGTCGACGAGCAGACTGGCCGTATCATGGAAGGCCGACGCTGGAGCGATGGTCTCCACCAGGCTGTAGAGGCTAAGGAGCACGTAAAGGTGGAGGCAGCTACACAGACATTCGCTACCATCACACTGCAGAACTACTTCCGTATGTACCACAAGCTCGCTGGTATGACCGGTACTGCTTCTACTGAGGCAGGAGAGTTCTGGGATATCTACAAGCTCGACGTTGTTGAGATTCCTACCAACCGTCCGGTGCTCCGCAAGGACCTCGACGACCGTGTGTACAAGACCAACCGCGAGAAGTATGCAGCTGTTATCGACGAAATCGTGGAGATGCGCAACAGCGGTCGCCCAGTGCTCGTAGGTACTACATCGGTAGAGTTCTCTGAGCTTATCTCTAAGATGCTCAACATGCGCAAGATTCCTCACCAGGTGCTCAACGCCAAGCTCCACAAGAAGGAGGCTGACATCGTTGCAGAGGCTGGTCGCAGCACAAAGGGCATGGTAGAGATCACCGAAGAGGACGGCAGCAAGCACTTCGAGGAGCGCATGCTCGGCGCCGTAACCATCGCTACCAACATGGCTGGTCGTGGTACCGACATCAAGCTCACCAAGGAGGTTAAGGAGGCTGGCGGTCTTGCCATCATCGGTACAGAACGCCACGAGAGCCGTCGTGTCGACCGCCAGCTGCGTGGTCGTGCAGGTCGTCAGGGCGACCCGGGTAGCTCAGTGTTCTACGTATCGCTCGAGGACAAGCTCATGCGTCTGTTCGCTTCAGAGCGCATCGCAAGCCTCATGGACCGTCTCGGCTTCAAGGAGGGCGACCGTATCGAGAACCCGATGATCTCTAAGAGCATCGAGCGCGCACAGAAGAAGGTTGAGGAGAACAACTTCGGCATACGTAAGCACCTGCTCGAGTATGACGACGTGATGAACAAGCAGCGCACCGTAATCTACGAGAAGCGCCGCCACGCACTCATGGGTGAGCGTATCGGCATGGACATCACCAACGTTATCTGGGACCGCGTTGTGAACATCATCGAGACAAACGACTACGCCGGATGTCGTGAGGACTTCCTCAAGATTCTGGCTATGGAGTGTCCGTTCAGCGAGGATGACTTCGAGAACGTGCGCCGCGATGAGCTTGAGGAGCGTGCCTTCCAGAGCGCAATGGCTACATTCAAACGCAAGACCGACCGCATCGAGAGCGTTGCTTGGCCTATCATCAAGGAAGTTGAGGAGAACCAGGGTGCTATCTACGAGCGTATCATGGTGCCTATCACCGACGGCAAGCGCGTCTACAACATTCCGTGCAACCTTAAGGAGGCTTACCGCACCGAGGGTCGCGACGTTGTTAAGCAGTTCGAGCGTGTCATCATGCTCCACATCATCGACGACTGCTGGAAGGAGAACCTCCGCCAGCTCGACGAGTTGCGCCACAGCGTACAGAACGCTTCTTACGAGCAGAAGGACCCGTTGCTCATCTTCAAGCTCGAGAGTGCTAAGCTCTTCGACTCGATGGTGAACGATATGAACAACCGCATCGCTTCTATCCTCACACGCGGACAGATTCCTGAAATGCAACAGCAGCAGGAGGTGCGCGAGGCAGCTCCCGAGGAACGTACACAGCGTCAGCAGTATACTGAGCAGAAGGCCGAAATCAACGACCCTGCACAGCAGGCAGCCGCTAACCACGACACTCGCGAGAACATCGAAGAGAACCACACTCCGTTGGTTAAGGACAAGCTCCCGGGACGCAATGACCCGTGTCCTTGCGGTAGCGGCAAGAAGTTCAAGAACTGCCACGGCAAGGGTCTTGAGTAAAACCATAGGAGGCTATGGCATCCCTGCCATAGCCACGCACCCACAAGGTGATTGATAAGAGGCAGCGTGGATATGGCAAGGATGCCATACCCTCCTACTATAAGTACATAAAAAAGGCTGAGTTCCCAATAACGATCTGGAACTCAGCCTTTTGTTTGTCTTTCCACGCAAAAACTACTAATTTAAAGCGAAGTATACGATAATATTCTCTGAAAATGCGTAACTTTGTATACGTAAAAAATCTTTAATAACAAACTAAAATGAATCTACAAACAATCAAGCAGAAAGCATTTTTCGTTTCATGCTTTATCATTTCATTCTTGATACAAGCAACGGAATGTAATGCAGCAGCCACTTATCAGCCTCATTTCTCTACGGCTGGCTTCTTCGAGATAGCCGGCACAGGAAGAAACGCTTACTCGATGAACCCTGCATGGAGAATGTACAAGGGACACGTAGAGGGAGCAGAGAATGTCGATTTCGACGACAGCTCATGGAAGCTGACTTCTTTGCCTGACGGCATAGAGAATCTGCCGATGGAGGCGAGCGGTTGCATCAATTATCAAGGTGAAGTGTGGTACAGAAAGCATTTCAAAGCCGATGCAGCCTGGAAGGGTCAGAGACTTGTGCTCTACTTTGAGGCCATTATGGGCAAATCGAAAGTGTGGGTGAACGGGAAGTTGATGAAGCAGCATTTCGGCGGCTTTCTGCCTGTTATAGTTGACGTAACCGATATGCTTAAATATGGCGAAGACAATGTCGTTACTGTAATGGCAGACAACAGCGACGATCCTTCTTATCCTCCTGGAAAGGCACAGGATGTTCTCGACTTCACTTATGCGGGAGGCATTTATAGAGACTGCTGGCTTGTAAAGACCAACAAGGTGTTCATTACCGATGCCAACGAAGAAGACCATGTAGCCGGTGGTGGTGTCTTTGTGTCTTATGGAAAGGTTTCGGAAGAATTGTCGGAAATCAACATCAAGACAATGCTGAAGAACGTAGCCGGCAGCGCTTTTAAGGGAACGTTGGTGTACGAACTGCAAGATGCCAGTCAGAATGTGGTTTGGAGCAAGAGTCTGAGCGCAAGTGTTTCTAACAAGAAATCAGCAACGCTCTCAACCAAGGCTACATTGAAGGACGTGCATCTCTGGACACCCGACAACCCATACCTCTACCGCCTCAATATCTATGTAAAGAATCAGCAGAACAAGACGGTTGATGGATATTATATAAGAATAGGTGTAAGAAGTCTGGAGTTCAAGGCTGGTGATGGCTTCTGGCTTAACGGCAAGCCTTATCCCGAGCCGCTGATCGGAGCCAACCGCCATCAGGACTTTGCTGTTATAGGCAACGCTCTGTCAAACAGCTTGCATTGGAGAGATGCCAAGAAATTGAGAGATGCTGGACTCCGTGTTATCCGTAACGCCCACTATCCGCAAGACCCTGCCTTTATGGACGCTTGTGACGAGTTGGGATTGTTCGTGATAGAGAACACCCCGGGATGGCAATTCTGGAATCCGGAGCCGAGCTTTGCCAACTTCGTGTATACCGACATCAGAAACATGGTACGTCGCGACCGCAACCGTCCGAGCATTTGGCTTTGGGAGCCTATCCTCAATGAGACTTGGTATCCGGACGACTTTGCCAAGAAGGTGAAGGGCATTGTACACGAGGAGTATCCTTATCCCTACTGCTATACAGCCTGTGATGCTTCGGCAAAGGGAAGCGATTACTATAACATTCAGTTCACTCATCCTCAGACAGGCGATGCCAATTGGAGCGTAAACAAACTTGACCCGAAGAAGACCTACTTCACAAGAGAATGGGGCGACAACGTTGACGACTGGAATTCGCATAACTCGCCGAGTCGCGCAAGCCGTTCTTGGGGTGAATATCCTATGCTGGTACAGGCTAAGGGTTATGGCAAGCCCGACTATCAGTACACCTGCTACGATGCTCTGTATCGCACCAGCCGACAGCATGTAGGCGGATGCTTGTGGCATTCGTTCGACCATCAGAGAGGCTATCATCCCGATCCTTTCTATGGCGGAATAATGGACAACTTCCGTCAGCCTAAGTATTCTTACTATATGTTCATGTCGCAGCGTCCTAACCAGAAGAATCCTTCACTCATAGCCGACAACGGTCCGATGGTTTATATCGCCAATGCCATGACTCCGTTCTCGCCATTCGATGTCACAATCTACAGCAACTGCGACTCGGTAACGCTCACATATAATAAGGGCGGACAAGTGTACACCTATTCAAAGGAAAAAGATAAGGCAGGCATGCCCTCACCTATCATCACTTTCAAGGATGTGTTCGATGTGATGAAAGACAAGGAGCTGTCGCGCGATGGCAGACAGGCTGATTCTTATCTTCTGGCTCAGGGATATGTAGACGGCAAACTTGTGGCTACTCATCAGGTGAAACCTGCTCGCCGAGCAAGCAAGATACAGCTGTTTGTTGACAACGAGGGCACCGCGCTTCATGCTGACGATTCTGATATGGTTACGGTTATTGCTGCCGTCACTGACGACCAGGGCAACATCAAGCGTCTCAACAATGAGCACATTCTGTTCAGCGTGGAGGGCGAAGGCAGGATAGTGGGCGATAAGGAATCGTTCTCCAATCCTGTGGAAGTGAAATGGGGTACGGCACCGGTTCTGATACAAAGCACTACTACTGCCGGCAAAATAAAAGTGAGGGCTGCGGTTGTTTGGCAGGGTAAGGCTACGCCCGTAGACGGATTTGTTGAGTTCGAAAGCGTGAGGGCTGAATATCCGCTGATCGGATGTGAGAAAGAAATGAAAGCCATTCCGCAGAAAGGCGTTGGCATGAATCTGCAAGGCAACACAAATGTGAAAAGCAGCAGAGAAAGACTGAAGGAGGTAGAGAAGCAACAAGCCGATTTCGAATAAAAACAACTGTTTTGTAGCGACATAAAAATAAGGCTGGTACGAACGTATCAGCCTTTTTGCTTTGTTAAGCAATTATCCCTCCACAGCCGAGATAGTGACGTCAGCAAAACCGTCCATGTAACCGATCACCCTCAAATTGTCCGTCGTGCCACGCTTCACCTTCAACTGTATATTAGCCTCGACAAACTCGCCTTGCGATGTGCGTCGCTCTTTTATCTGATATGTCTGCACCTCAATGCCATCATGTCGCATGGTCGCAATCAACACTCTAACCTGCTCTATCGACGAGGCGGAGAACGATATCTCGATGGTTGTGGTGCCGAGCTGCGGTATCATAGCGTTTATCACCTCCAGTCCGAGCAGCATCATTGCTGTTACTATAGTAGCAGCCATAAACATACCTGTTCCGCACGCCAGTCCGATGGCAGCCGTCACCCATAATCCGGCAGCTGTGGTGAGTCCGCGCACCACGTTCTTCTGAAAGATGATAGTTCCGGCACCTAAGAAGCCGATACCAGACACCACCTGCGCCGCCACACGCGACGAGTCCTTCAAATCAATGCCAAAACCAAACTGCGACACGACGCAGAACAGCGCACTGCCCAACGCCACAAGAAAATGTGTACGAAATCCGGCTTCCTTAGCTCTATACTCGCGCTCAAGACCAATCATTCCGCCAAGCACGAATGCAAGCGAAAGACGCACTATTAATTCTATATACGAAGTTTCCATAATTGTCCCTCCTTTTGCTTTTATAATCAGATTGTAGTTTAATTGAAACTACAAACTTACATAAAATTGACGAATAAAACGAGGGCTTTCTTCATAAAATTATATAGAGCCCATAAGTAACGGTTAAATATTATTCGCCAACACCGAATAAAATCTATTGTTTTTATTTTGTCGTACCGAATAGCACTCGTAGCTCTAAACTCTCTATATACTCTTAAAAAAGCTATAATTATTACATACGAGGACGAAGGTGAAATAGAGCGTGACGGATTAAGAATTGAAATAATACCGAGTTGGAAATGGGTGTTAAATGAAGGTCATTCGGACACAAACAGACAATGTATCTATTATTAGTTGATTATCAATGTTATACGCTCTAAACGGTAGAAAAGTGACCATATGGAATTGTACGGTTGAAACGACTCCCTTGAACGTAGGGTGTGATTACATGTCATACCCTTTTGTTCTAAAAAACATTTTTTGTGTAGTTTACGATGCAACATTTTGCTGTTTTTTTACTTGATAAACGCAGTTTTTTCATTGATTGTGTTGGCTTTGGGGATAAAAACATTATCTTTGCGGTGTAAAATATGATACCAGTATCAAAAAAAGCACTCTAATATGATATTTGAACGTAAGAAATACTTGGGTGAACTTATTGCAGGACGTGGAAATGGTCTTGTGAAGATAATAACAGGTGTCAGACGATGTGGGAAGTCTTTCCTGCTGTTTGATATCTGGCATAACTGGTTGTTGGAACATGGGGTGACTGATAGTCACATCATCGAAATACAACTTGATGATTTCCGAAACAGGCGGTTGAGAAAGCCTGATGCCTTGCTCGACTATATAGATTCAAAGGTTGTGGATGATGGCAAACCTTATTATATAGTCTTGGACGAGGTACAGTTGGTAGAAGAATTTGTGGAGGTTATTCTTAGCTTGACACACATGCGGAATGTAGATGTGTATGTGTCAGGCTCTAACTCTCGTTTCCTGTCAAGTGATGTTGTAACTGAGTTCCGAGGCAGAGGTGACGAGATACGCATCTGGCCTCTCACCTTTGACGAATACTTTAGTGGTATTGGTGGAGATATACGCAAAGCTTGGTTGGATTACTATACTTTTGGAGGACTGCCACAGGTGGCTTTACTTGAAACGGAAGAAAAGAAAACAGACTATTTGCGTGGTCTGTATGAAACTACCTATCTGCGTGACGTAATTGAGCGCAACCATCTGCGTAATCCTGAAGGAATGAAGGAATTGGTGCGTGTAATAGCCTCGGGCATTGGTTCGTCAACCAATCCAACGAGAATAGCCAATACCTTTCAATCTTCACAAGGGGTAACCATAAAAAGAGACACTATAAAACAATACATTGACTATCTGAAAGACTCTTTCTTGATAGAGGAAGCCTTACGCTATGATGTGAAAGGCAGAAAATATATTGGTACCGAGACGAAATATTACTTCGCAGACATCGGTATTCGTGCAGCCATTCTAAACTACCGCCAACAAGAGGAAACGCACATTATGGAAAACATTATCTATAATGAGCTTCGCAGTCGAGGATATAATGTGGACGTAGGATTGGTTGAACTTGGTGGCAAGGATGAGAACGGTAAGTTTGTCAGAAAACAGTTGGAGGTAGACTTTGTGGTGAACCGCCCTCCATACAGAGTGTATATCCAGTCGGCTTTTCACATGCCTACGCCAGAAAAGGAACAGCAAGAGCGACGTCCTTTATTGTCAATCAATGACCACTTTCGTAAGATTGTCATTGTTGGTGATGACATTCATCGCAAGGAGGACGAACTCGGAGTGTTGACTGTTGGACTGTTGGATTTTCTGACGGATAAGAAAATACTTGAACAAGGTTAAATGCAATCGGGTAAAAACAGATTCTTTTAACTCAAAGCGGTTATTTGGAATTCTCTTTTCCGTACGACATGGAGAAATCCTAATGACCGAGAGCTTTTATTATAAAAAAGTGTCATATCTACCAGCATCGCCCATACACTGCTCATTATCAGCGACATAAAGACTGACAGATGCTGCCCCGAACAGCAGTATCTATCAGCCTATCTACCAGTTCATCTACCAGTCATAAGACATGGCAGCCTACGCATCTCGACGCACAACGAGGTAGCGCGCGCCGGTTTCGCACTTGCGGCGGCGCATACCCTGCAGGTTGGCCAGCTTTCGCCCGAACGAAATCAGACTGTTCACCTTCAGCGAGGCACCCACCTTACGCTTTATGACATCGAAGATTTCCGCCGCCGACATCCACTCGGCATTCTCGTCGAGCGGATCCTGCGCTATCGCGAAGCAGATGTCGAAATACTGGTCGGCAGGTTCCTGCACCTCGTAGCGGCGGTTCCAGAGCATTATCTGCTCGGTCTCCGCCTTGTCGAACCAGCAGCGACGTCCGTTGCGCAAGAGCTGCAGCGCCTGGGCGAAGAGCTGGCGATGGTTGGGCACACGGGTGGTGTCGATGGGTGCCGTCAGCTCGATGCCGATGAAGCGACGGTTGCCCGACGGGTCGGCGAGGATGTCGGTCATGTTGCTCGTGGCGATGAACGACGCCTTGCGCGGCAGTTCCTCGATGCGTGTGCCATAAGGCCGTTTCGCCTTTATCGAGGGCAGTTGTATGATGTTCTTCAGAAAGCCCTGCTGCACGCGTGGCGAAATCTGGTTGAACTCGTCGAGGTTGATGAGCAGCTGCTGCGACATGGCGAGCATCACCTGTCGGCGGTCGGAGATGGCAAGACTATCGGTGTAGCCCCACCTTAGTGCGTCGGGCAGCAGTTGGCGGCAGAACGTGCTCTTGTTGTAGCCCTGCGGCGAGATGAGCAGCGGCGCGACGCTGTTGCCATAGACTCTGCCCGGCGTGTTCTGCCACTGGGCGACCATGGCGAGCAGCCATGTGGTGAACCACTCGCGCCACAGCGGAGCGTCGGTGGGCACGGTGCCGGCGAGGTCGCCTATGTGATCGTGCCCGTCCCATGCGCCTTCGCAACTGGCGAGGTAGTCGCCTACGGGGTCGAACGCACGCACATAGTCCGACTCGATGTAGTTGTTCACATCATTCTGGCTCACCTCTATCCCCTCGCGCTGCACCTCAAGGACGATGCGACGGCGCGTGCGTGGGTCGAGTGGCTCGAAGCCGTCGGCGGGGCTGCCTGCGTGGCGATACTCTGTGCAGTTCATTACGGTGTTGTAGCGGAAGGCGTAGCGCATGGTGAGGAAACCGATCATGCGGTCGACGGCGTTCATTGTGTCTTTGTGTGTTGTGTCTTTCATGTGTGTGTTGTGTGTGTTGATATAGTTAGTAATATTCCGGCAGTGATGGAGCGTTACTCCGGCGCTACTGGAATGATTCTCCAGTGCTACCGGAATGATTCTCCAGTGCTACCGGAATGATTCTCCGGCGCTACCGGAATGGCATTTTAGTCATGCAGGAATATCTGCGTTTGTGTAAAAAAATTACTGGAAGTCGAGGGTTTCTTCTGAGCAATCGAACTCTATGTCCTCATAGCCATACTGTGAAAAAAGTTGTTTTATCCACTCCTGCTGCTCCGGCGAGAGCTGACGCTCGCCGTGATGATAGCGGTAGTACGTGCTGCACCCACCGAGATACTCCCTCATGAGCGAACGCAAAGTAGGTGCGTCGCACAGCTTCACGTCCTTGAACAGGCGGCTGAAGCCCCATGCCATACGCACGATGCGCAGCCGTTTGAACTGGGCGCATTCCCCGTCCGGGCGCAAAGCGTGCGGATAGACGGCGTTGCCCCATATGCGCGACTCGCCGAGAGCCACGGTGGCACGATAGCGCAGGCACTCCTCGCGTCGTTTGCAGTCGGTGTTGAAACAGTAGATCCAGTTGTGCGGAATGTTGCAGCTCTTGATGGTAGCGTTGATGATGTTTGTGTTTTCCATAATACTAAGTTTTTTAAATGTTCATGTATGTTTTCTAAAATTGCCGCAAAGGTACAATTCTGCGCAAGCGTTGTCAAGAGTTCGGCACATTTTTTTCAAACTCGCAGGCGGGCGATTGAGGTGCTGGCGGCAAACCTGTCAGTTCGGGCTGGTAGATGGACTGACAGATAACCTGATAGATACAGCTTTTGAGCGCATCATCTGTCAGCCTTTATACCACTGATTATTAGCGCAATACGAGAACACTGACAGATATGGCAGCATTTTTCGCAACACAAACTTTTCATACCATGATTGCTTAACGTTTGCATCGGATCATGAGCGATGTGGCAATGCTGCTCATGTCCGATGCAAACGTTAATGATTTTTAATGTAAAACCGTTTAGGTTTCCTTCTTATGCTTTTTTGAGAGTTTTTATTTCATCATGTATCCTTTGCCCATCTTCGCGCGTATTGGGTGCAGGGCTTTTGCATCGACAAAGCAGCGTGAACCGGTGAAAGGCTCTATTGTAGGCAGACTATTGTACATTCCGTTCTTTACGCGCGACGCCCAGATGCGGTCGCAGTTGCCGAATGTCGATACGAAGGTGTAGTGGTTGCGTTCGCCTATGGCTGAGAGGAAGTCTTCCAATTCGCCGGGAGACACAGCCTGATACCAGCCTGTGCGGTGTGCCATGGTGGCGCGTTCTGCGGTGGTGAGTGCAAGCTCGATGGTGCAGACTTCGTTGGGTGCGAGTGTCGTTGCTGTCTTTGGGTCGATCAGTTCCAGGGCGTTGCAGAACGCCATAGGCTCCTTTGCCCATGCCTTTATCTGTGCGTGGTCGGTGTATTTCGGAAGTCTCGACTCGTATTCGCTGTAAGCCAGTTCGGAGTTCTGTTCCAAGTAGAGCAGTGTGCGGTGTATGTATGCCGCCAGTTCCTGCCGTGTCACGCTGCCGCTCTGTGGCAGTGTGGCAGCGTCGAGTCCGATGGCTTTGGCTGATGCGTCCTTTCCAGACATTTCCTTCACGAGCAGTGTCATGATGGAGCGCAGCTGTTCGCGGGTCACGGGTTTGGTGTAGTCGTTGCCGAGCACGGTGTCGTCGACGAGGTTGTCGCACAGGGCGCGGTTCACGCCGTCCTGCGCCCACACGCTCATCTTGGCTTCCGACTTGCGTGGCAGTATGAACATCTCATCGCTCGGCAGTTCCGTCTCCAGCAGGCACATGTCTTCGATGCTCTTCAGGTTTTCGAGCATTGAGACTTTGAAATCTTCGAAGGAGCCTTCCATACCCATCATTTTCTGGTCTCTGGGTGTGAGGTGTCTCATGTGATAGCTGTGTGAGATGCCGCAATAGATGCAGCTCTTCCAGTAGATGTGTTCTCCGGCTGCGTTCACACCGATGTATGCCTGGTCGTTGGCAATGTCCTCGTTCATGTCGTGCCATTCCAGTACTTCGGCTCCCGGTCTGGCGCTGAAGGTGTGCGCTTTGTTGCGTTCGCACTTGCCGCAAACCCTACATGAGTAGTACCATTTGAACGGTTGCTTGCATGTGTTGTACTGGCACACGCGGTCGGCAGCCTCTATCTTGGCTGTGAACACATGCTTGGTGCAGGTGAGAAGTTTGGTGGCTGCCACGCCGGCTTTCTGTGCCTCAAACACGTCGCCGCGGTATGTGCGTATGGTGTATGTTGGCTCGGTGGCATCGAGATCCAGATAGTCGAGCACAGCCTTGCCTGCGTTCTCGGGGATGAACAATGTGCCCTTGGCGGTGTAGAGCTTGGTGCTCTGTTCCATGTAATGGCGTCCCCATCTTGACAGCCGCTCGACGGTGGCTTTGTTGAGGTCTCTGACGTATTTCACGGCATCCACCTTGGGACTCAGCCACACCTCTTTCAGATTGAATGTGGTGAAGTATGGGCCACCGAGTGTTTCTGCGAATTCTGAGATGTTGTGGTTTTCCGACCCGTTGCTTACGTCGATTATTATCTTGGTCATCAGCAGGGTGTTGTGATTTTTGTATGCATGTCCGCTCGACGAGATGTATTTCTCATGCATGAATTCGTAGAGCATATCGATCTTGTCGATTACGAGCACATCCAGCGGGTGGTAGTGTGGATAGACTTCGTCGGCTTCTTTGCGCGATATGTAGGGCAGTGTGGAGCGGTATTCCTTCTTCAGCACGTCGTAGTCGGAAGAATGGTCATCTTTCTCCAGTGGTCCGCCCTTGCCGCCAGGTATGGTGAATTTCACCTGCATAATGGGGAAATAGGGTGCGCTTGTGAGCAGGCGTGCCGGAAGCCCGTTCACCGTGGCTTTGAAGTTTTCGGTCGACAGTACGTAGTCGCCGTCTCTCTTTACCCATTCGGTCTGGTAATCTCCGTCCGGGTCTATCATTATCTCAATCGTGGCTATGTAGGGGTATCCGGCCTTCAGTGTGGGGTATCCGGCCTTGTTCTCGCCGAACTCGCCATCCCATGAGATGTCGCGCATTGTGATGACTCCGCTCTTGAACAGGTCGCCGTAGGCGGTGTTCACTGCTTTTAGGGCGAGTTTTTCGGCGTTCTCTAAGTCCATTCCTGGAGTAGGAGCGTCTATCGTTATCTCCACCGACTTTATCTTCTTCTTGGCGGTGTCGGCCCACAGCGTGGCGGGCAGCAGAAGCAGAGCCACTGCGAATGTTAAAAACAGTTGTTTCATATTGTGATTAATTTGATTGTGTTATGTTAAATTGTTATTAATGGTGTTCTTAGTGTTGCAAAAATAAACAAGAGAATCCGACGATAGACATGGCAAAGATACAAATTAAATATGATTATCAAATAGTTTTTCGTATTTTTGCACCGTCATAAAACAAAAGACACATGAAATACATACTTGCTACAGATTCGTTCAAGGGCTGCATGTCCTCACAGGAAGTGGAGGACATAATCGCCGGGGTGTTGGACGCGAAGGGCATCGACACGGTGTGCCTGCCTATGTCGGACGGCGGCGACGGAATGCTTTCGGCGTTCACGACAGCCACGGGCGGAACATTGGAGCCGGTGTATATACACGACCTGATGATGCGCCGCACGGATGCCCATTACGGCGTGACGCCCGACGGCACGGCAATAGTGGAAGTGGCTCAGGCGTGCGGACTCAACCTTATCAAGGAGGAGGAGCGCAACCCTATGCGCGCCACAACATACGGCGTGGGCGAACTGCTCTCGAGAGCCATCAAGCGCGGATGCCGCAATTTCATCATCGGACTCGGCGGCACCGCCACGAGCGATGCCGGCATCGGAATGATAAAGGCACTGGTTGACATCTTCGCACGCGGCAAGAACTTCGACGAGGCGCTGAAGACGGAGCTTGGCGAATGTAGGTTTACCCTCGCCTGCGATGTGGACAATCCGCTCTGCGGCGAGAACGGCGCGGCGCACGTATATGGTCCGCAGAAGGGTGCCACGCCCGAGATGGTAGCTCAGCTCGACCGCCGTGCGCAGCTGTTCGCCGAGAAATCAGCTCTGCATTTCGGCTTCGACCGAAGCGCAGAGCCTGGAGCGGGAGCAGCCGGCGGACTGGGTTATGCCTTCATGCAGTATCTCGGAGCCGAGATGAAGTCGGGCGCCGACTTGCTACTCGACATCATCGGCTTCGACGAGAAGATAAAGGGTGCCGACCTTATCATAACCGGCGAAGGCGGTGCCGACCGACAGACGCTCATGGGCAAGTTGCCGCAGCGCATACTGATGCGTGGGCAGCAGACGGGCGTGCCCGTAGGGCTTGTGGCTGGCAGCGTAAGCGACAGGGAACTGCTGCTGAAAGCCGGCTTCGCTTTTGTAGAAAGCATCACGCCCGACGGAATGCCGCTGGAGGAGGCTATAAAAAAGGATGTGGCAAGCAGCAACCTCCGCCGCTTTGCCGATTCGCTCGGCTGAAACAGCAGTTTAAACTGCTAAAAAACTCTTTCTATCAAACTACAATGACATACGAAACCGCATAAAAGGAAAATGTGAACAACTTGTGATATTTTATGAATATACCTAAACCGCTATAAATGCGTAACTTTGCAGCCGAAATATTAATATAGGTATGAAGAAAACATTGTTCACATTTGCCTCAATGCTCTTGGCAAGCCAGGCGATGGCGCAGGAAACGTTATCGCTGGCGCAGTGTCTGCAGATGGGTATTGAGCGAAATCTTAATTTGAAAACTTACGAAGGTAATGTGCTTAAAGGCAAGCACAACATCAGCGAGAACCGTTCGCGCCTGTTGCCGCAGATAAATATCGGCGCAGCACTGAACGACAACTTTACTCCGCCCGTATCCGTAACCGACGGCAGAGCCTACGGCAAGCCGTACAACGTGACGAAGACGCTGCAGTACAGCTCGTCGGCAAGTCTGCAGCTGCAGATGCCGCTCTACAGTCAGACAGCACTCACAGCACTTGAAATCTCGAAGACGCTCGACCAGCTCAATTCGCTCTCTTACGAGAAGGCACGCGAGGACCTCATCGTGCAGATAAGCAAGATGTACTACTTAGCGCAGAACACTGAGGAGCAAATCGGCATCATCAAGGACAACATAAAGCGTCTGGAGGAGCTGCGCGACATCACGCAGGCGTTCCACGACAACGACATGGCGCTGAGCGTGGACGTGAAGCGTGTGAACGTGAACCTGGAGAATCTCAGTGTGCAGTACGACAACGCGAGGGCGATGCTCACGCAGCAGTACAACATGATGAAGTACGTGATAGACTACCCTGCCGAGAAGGACATTGCGGTGGAGAAGGCTGACATTGAGGAGGTGAACCTCGCGGCGCTCAGCGGACTGAACGAGAACCTGTATGAGCTGCAACTGCTCAGAACGCAGCAGACGCTTGCCGAACAGCAGAAAAAGCTCGCCAAGAGCGGATACCTGCCCACGCTGGCACTCACCGGCAACTGGACATATATGGCGTACACCGACAAGTTCAAGAACTGGTTCCACTCTGGCGAGTCGAACCACTGGTACAAGTCGAACGGCATCGGTCTCTCGCTGCGTATCCCTATCTTCGACGGACTGGAGAAGCGCTCGAAGATAAGAAAGGCGCAGGTGGACATCGACAACGCGAAGCTTTCTTACGAGAACGCGCTGAAGGGTATGCAGACGCAGTATGCCAACGCCGTGAACGATCTCGCCAACAACCAGCGCAACTTCAGCAAGCAGCGCGACAACTATCTGCTTGCGGAGGATATATATAAGGTGACGAGCGACCGCTATCGTGAGGGAATCGCCTCGATGACCGAGGTGCTACAGGACGAGATGAGCATGAGCGACGCGCAGAACAACTATCTCACGGCGCACTTCAACTATCAGGTGGCGAACCTCACGTTGCTGAAGCTCACAGGTCAGTTGGAGAAGCTTACGAAGTAGAATGTTGAGTTTACAAATCGTAGGAGGCTACGGCATTCCTGCCGTAGCCATCAGGAAACAGTATCACTTGCTATACCTACGGCAAGAATGCCGTAGGCTCCTAAGCAGTATCACTTGCTATGCCTACGGCAAGAATGCCGTAGGCTCCTACTATCTACAACAAATACAAACTTTATAAAACAAATAACAAACAAAAAATGGAAACAAACAATAATAACACAAATAATAACAACAACAGTGAGACTACACAGTCTACACACGAAGTAACAGCAAAGCAGCTCAAGCGCCAGCGCATACGCCAGATTGTGGTGAGCCTCATCGGCGTTGCCATCCTCGTATGGGGAATCGTAAAGATTGGCTGTATGTTCATGGACTACAAGAGCAATGAGAAGAGCGACGACGCACAGGTGGAGCAGTACATCTCGCCGGTGAATCTGCGCGCTTCGGGCTACATCAAGAAGATATACTTCCAGGAGCACCAGAGCGTGAAGAAGGGCGATACCCTGCTCGTGCTCGACGACCGCGAATATCGCATCCGCGTGATGGAGGCGGAGGCTGCGCTGAAGGACGCTATGGCTGGTGCGAACGTGATAGACGCTTCGGTGCAGACAACGCAGACTTCGGCTACCGTGTACGAGTCGGCTATTGCTGAGATTGAGATTCGCCTCGCAAAGCTCGAAAAGGACCGCCAGCGCTATCAGAACCTTGTGGCTCGCAACGCTGCCACTCCTATTCAGTTGGAGCAGATCGAGACCGAATACAACGCTACGAAGAAGAAGCTCGACGCCACACGCCGCCAGCAGAAGGCAGCCTACTCGGGTGTGAACGAGGTGCAGACGCGCAAGAAGAACACAGCGGCTGCCATAGAGCGTGCGCAGGCTGCGCTGGAGATGGCTAAGCTGAACCTCTCCTACTGCGTGGTAACAGCACCGTGCGACGGCAAGTTAGGCAGACGCGCGCTTGAGGAGGGTCAGGCGGTGAACGCCGGACAGACCATCACCTACATCATGCCGAACACGCAGAAATGGGTCATCGCCAACTACAAGGAGACGCAGGTGGAGAAGCTACACGTAGGTCAGAAGGTCGTAATGACCGTAGATGCCTTCGAGGGTAAGGAATTCGAGGGCAGAATATCTGCCATATCGGGCGCAACAGGCTCTAAGTATTCGCTCGTGCCTACAGACAACTCTGCCGGCAACTTCGTGAAGATTCAGCAGCGCGTGCCGGTGCGCATCGAGTTCGTGGAAATTTCTAAGGAAGACAACGACAAGTTGGCTGCCGGAATGATGGTTATTGTGAAGGCTCAACTCAAGTAAATGACACAAGCAGAGATATACCAGGCAGTTTCGCCGAAGCTGCCTAAGAATTTTCCGTTCTACGACTGGGTGCCCAAGCCTCTCGGCATCGCCTTCCTCGTCATACTTTTCATACCTATCATGACGGTGAGCGGTGCGTACACCGTGAACAGCAGTGAAATGGTGGGAGGACTTGGCATCCAATCGGAACACATAGCGTTCATCAGTTTCGTGACGTCGATAGGTATGGCGGCGTTCTCTCCGTTCTTCTACACGTTGGTGAGTGTCCGCAGGCAGAAGATGATGAGCCTCGTGGGCTTCTCCATCTTAGCAGTGCAGAGCTATATCTGTGCCAACACCGACAGCCTGTTCATCCTCGCGCTGAACAGCTTGATAATGGGTTTCGTGAGACAGACGCTGCTCATGTGCAACCTCTTCACGCTTATCAAGTACGGCTTCGGCATCGAGGCAACACGCAACGTGACGCCGGGCAACGAGCCGAAGGACGAGGCAGGATGGGACGCTCTCGACACCGAGAAGAAGGCGAGCCAGCCCATCATCTACTTCTTCTTTATGCTGCTCGGACAGATAGGCACGTGGATAACGGCGTGGTTCGCTTACAACTACCACTGGCAGATGGTGTATTACGCCATGCTCGGCTCCATTCTCGTGGCACTGCTCATCACCCTGCTTTGTATGCCCTACAACCCCTACCCTACGAAGCACAGTCCGCTCTCGTTCTCGAAGTTCGGCAACGTGGTGGTGTTCTGCCTCATGTGCTGTTCGTTCGTCTACGTCACGGTCTATGGTAAGGTGTACGACTGGTACGATAGCAGCCGTATTTGCTGGGCTACGGCTATATGCGTCGCCTCTACATTATTATTTATATACTTGGAGAAGACACGCCGATCGCCCTACTTCATGCTCAAAGCGTTCAAGTCGCGCAGCATACAGGGCGGCATACTGCTCTTCATCGGCCTGATGATATGCAACTCAAGCTCGATGCTCGTGAACATCTTCGTGGGCGTGGGTATGAAGACCGACCAGATCCAGGTGGCTGCGCTCGGCAACTGGGTGCTGCTGGGCTACTTCATCGGTCTTGTCACGATACTAATACTTAACAGCAAGGGTGTCCACTTCAAGTGGTTCTTTGCTATGGGCTTCCTGCTCATCGGTGCCGCCTCGCTGTTCATGTACTTCGAGGTGCAGACCGACGGCATGTTCGAGCGCATGAAGTGGCCCGTCGTGATTCGTGCTACGGGCATGATGCTGCTCTACTCGCTTATCGCCGTGTATGCCAACCAGCGTATGCCCTACAAGCTGCTCTCTACGTGGGTGTGCATCATGCTCACCGTGCGTATGGTGATAGCACCGGGCATAGGTTCGGCACTCTATCAGGTGGTGTTCCAGTACCGCCAGCAGTATTACATCACGCGCTACGCTCACGACTACGACCGCACCAACGCCGAAACCGCCAAGACATACGATATGACGGCACGCGGAATGCAGTATCAGGGCAAGAGCGAGACCGAGGCGCAGCACATGGCAGCCATGTCTACGAAGGGCAAGGTGCAGGTGCAGGCTACGCTCTCGGCTATAAAGGAGATGGCGGGATGGACTATCTACGCCTGCATCATTCTCGCTGGTGTGATGCTTGTGGTGCCGTGGCCGAAGCGCGACATATCGAAAGATACACGCGAGTGGTACATTAACTATTAGGAGGCTGCGGCATTAGCTTTCCACTACGCGCCGCTGACTTTCAGTTCCTGCCGTAGCCACGCACCCATTTACATGTAAAATATTTTGCAGTGCAGTTTTTTTTCGCTAACTTCGCCATGTCTATACAATTAAAACCAATGACGAACAGCAGCGAAAACATAAACATAAATATTCTGGAGCAACAGATGTCCAACAACGAGGACATCTGTTGCTCTTGTGGTAATATACGGTCGTTCCCTGAGGCATTGCGCCACGACTTCCGCGTGGCGGATGTTGGCATTATAGTGTGCCGTTCGGGCAGCTTCTCTTTCACATGCGAAGGTGCGGAATACGTTGTGAACAAGGACGAGACGCTCTTCCTCTCCCACGGCGTGCGCTTCTCCGTTACAGCTCAGAGCGACGACTGCTCCGTTGTCATTATCTTCTATCGCGCCGACTCCATACGCGACATCCTTGGCAGCACGGTGGTCGGCATGAAGTTTGTGGAGTATATCAATCCACGCTCGTGCTGGGTGATGCATACGGGTCACGAGAACGAGCTGACGAAGTATTCCGAACTGCTCGCCGTACACAAATGCGGCGAGAACGTGTTTGCCGCCAACGAACGCCAGTTGCTGCTGCTCTCGCTCACCTACCGCGTGTGCAGCATCTTCCGCGAACTCTCGAGCGACGGCAGCAACGAGTCGAGCCGCAAACTGGAGACCTACATGCAGCTCATGCAGCTCATTGACGAGCACTATATGCACGAGCGCGGCGTACGCTTCTACGCCGACCGCCTGTGTCTCTCGCCAAAGTACCTCACGCAGCTCGTGAAGTCGGTATCGGGCAGCTCCGTGCAGCAACTCGTGTTCAAGGCTATCACGAAGAAAGCCGTCTATCTCATCACCAGCACCGACAAGAGCATAAAGGCAATCTCCGACCTGCTCAACTTCCCCAACGCCTCCGCCTTCGGCACATTCTTCAAAAAGCAAGTAGGCGTGTCACCCGTCAACTATCGTCATAAAAAAAACAAACCCGTTTCTAATATTTAAGAATATATTTTGTACATTTGTCGGCAAAATAACATCAATAACAATAATAAAAACCAACAAAGCCCTATGAACACAAGACGACTACTGTTCTTGTCTGCCCTCTGTCTGACGATGGGCACCACCCAGGTATCAGCACAGAGTTTCCTTAAAAAGATTAAGAACAAAGGAACACAAATCATTAAAGAGGCAGCACCCAAGCCCGTAAAGGAGGTGATGGATGCTGTAGACAACGCTAACAAAGCACCGAAAAACAACACCAGTGCTAACAGATCGGGCAACAGAACCATCACCCAGAACCGCAGCACACAGCGAGTACGTACCAACACCAACCGCCGCCCGTCAACCCGAACCGATTTCGAGCCGGCACACAAGACGATCACCATCAAGCTCTACAAAGGACTCGGCATAAAGACATGGTTAGGACGTAAAGCCTTCAACACACCGCAGCCTCCAATGCAATGCCCTAAACAGCCAGCATGGATTGATGCCCTACCCCAGATCATAGAGCTCGACAACGCCAGTCTCATAGCCGAATCGAAGATGATAAACAAATGGGTCACATCCGGCAAACCCTCGTGCGAGCCTGTGCTTGTACGACGCGAACTACTCGACAGTGAAGTAGGCGACCGCATAAGAGCACTCAACAATGCCGTTCATTACCTCAACAACGCCGATAACCTAAACGAAGACTACTACACACCAGCAGAACCATTGGAGGAGGACGCATTCAAGCGAACCATGCAGTCAGACTATTCGCCCCTCTACCCTTTGCTCAATAGCGAAACCGTGGCATACCTCAAAAGCATCAACCGCACCACGAAAGAGGTTTCGGTGAGAGTGTACGAGGGCAACTCGTCATGGGGAAACAGAATGCAGATTGGCGAGATGTGGTTCGAGCTGAACTCTCAACGCAATAATGCACGGCTGATCGGCATAGACAACGACGAGTCGATAGGCAAGGACTACACCGTACCTTCCACCGTGCGCTATGCCGGCCGCACATTCAAGGTGACCGAAATAGAATCTGCTGCCTTTGCCGATATGAAAATAAAATCGGTGACACTCTCACCCGGACTGAAAACAATCGGCTCACACGCATTCTCTCGCACACGCATCACTTCCATCAACATACCATCGACGGTGACCATGATAGATAGCTACGCCTTCCACAATATGCCTGCGATTACAAGCATCACCGTACCCAACAGTGTCACGAAGATTGGAAATAGTGCCTTCTCCATGTGCACAGCACTGACAGAAGTAGCACTGCCCGTGCGTCTGGAGAAGTTGCCTAACGCTCTGTTCTTCGGATGCAAAGCACTCACAAAGGTAACGCTGCCACAGAACATCACAAAGATAGATATGAGCACGTTTGAAGACTGCAAGGCACTCACAAGCATCAGTCTGCCACAATCGGTGGCGGTAATCGATCAGAATGCCTTTAAGAACACAGCCCTCACAAGCGTGCCTGTAACCACGAGTCTGAAGAGCATTGAGAGCAGTGCCTTCGAGGGATGCAACCGCATCACCTCTGTATCGCTGCCCTCATGCGTAGAGGTAGAAATGTTTGCTTTCAAAAATTGTAAAGCACTGAAGAAGGTAGTAATCGGATCACAATACAAGACTCGTACTGATGAACTGCAGATGATTTTCTACGGCTGTCCGTTCATGCCACAGCGCATGACGACAATACCAGCGTGCATAACCTTCAATTAACATATTATAGGAGGGTATGGCATCCCTGCCATACCCACGCTGCCTCCTATCAATCACCTTGTGGGTGCGTGGCTATGGCAGGAATGCCATAGCCTCCTATGCCTTATGAGTGCGTGGGTTTGGCAGGGATGCCATAGCCTCCTATGCCTTGTGAGTGCGTGGGTATGGCAGGGATGCCATACCCTCCTACTTATACTTCTTGATATACCCCTCGGCGCGGTCGTCGCCTAATTCCTTTGCCTTATTAAAGCACTCCATAGCCTCGTTCTTGCGCTTCAGCTGCACAAGTGCGAGGCCTTTTATTATGTAGGCATCGGTATTGTCGGGCGTGAGCTGCAAGCAGAGGTCGGAGGTCTTGACAGCCTCTTCGTTCATGTTCACACGCAGCTGCAACGAAGCAAGCTCGGCGATATAGAGTGGAGCATCTGCACCACCTATATATGCAGCGTGCGCAAGGTCGTCGAGAGCTTGCTTGTACTGGTGCACTGCCACTTCACACTTATGACGAGCATAGTAAAAAGCAGCGTTCGCTCTGCCATACACCAGTGTGTCGTAGGTGTTGTAGTCGACGATTGCCTTGCGGTATTCCTCCATCTGCTCGTACAGCTGGCCACGTGCCAACACGTAGGGCGCAGACAGATTGGTGAGTGGGCGCGGAGCAACTGCCACGCAACTGTCGAGTAGCTCCAGCACTTCCGCCTTCGGAGCACCAAGCTGTGTCTTGCACTGCGCAGCCTCGAAATATACCTCGCTCGTTGGCATGTCCTTCTTCGCCAAACTCAAGAATTTCTCACATGCGTCGCCATAGTCGCCCATCGAGAACTTTATCTGCGCCATGCGGTGCAAGTACTGCGGCTGCGGATTGAGGCTGTACGCCTTCTCAGCTTCCGCCAATGCACGCTCGAAGGTCCAAGCCGTGAAGGTGGTGTCGGCACTGTAGATAAGCTTCTGATACATCACACGAGCATACTCCGAGTGAGCCTCCGCCTTGTCGGCAGCAAGCTTGAGGGCGGTCTGCATATCAGCATCAGCACCTTGCCAGTCGCCATAAGTAGACTTCTGCAGCGCACTCGTAGCATAGCCGTCAACCTCCTTCGGAAACTGTCGGATATAGTCGCTGAGATAGCCAGCATACTTTGCTGTGTCCTGACACTCAGCAGCCAACATCACCATGAGCAGAGCGTTCTGCTTGTCGGCAGGCAAGGTGAGGCGCAGCGAGGTCTTGGCATAGAGCGAGTTGTTAATGTCGAGGTGGCTCGCAGCGAGTGTCGAGATGAAGCGCACGTCGACAGCGTTGGCGTAGAGCGAACGCGCCGACTGCTGCATGAGTCCCACCACCTGTCCCTTCTCGTTGACGAAGGCAGCACCCTGTGTGGGCTTGTGGTTGTTGTAGCCGAACACATAGTAGGCGTACTTCTCCATGAAGGTCTCCGCCTTGTCAACCTCGTACTGCGTGGTCTGTGTACGGCGGTCGGCGGTCTCCACGAGCCACAGCTTGCTGTCCTTTGCAGCAGCAGCGGTGGCGATGGTGGCAGCCACAGTCTTCGGCATATCCACACGCACACGACACACATCATAAAGCTCGTTAGCACCGAGGATATGCGTCACGGGATAGGTCTTTCCGTTGAAGTCGACTACTTCCACACGCGAGGCCTCGCGCACTGCCGACCACGGACAGGCTGCTATGCCGTCGGCTGAAAGGAACACTCCGTTGCTTGTAGCTATCTGCTTGCCCTCAGCATTGTATGCCTTAAGCGCAAACACCGACTTTGCCACATTCTTCACAGCCGCCGGCTGCGCCATCGCTCCGCAGAGGCAGAGCAGCGAAATTAGGATTGTTGATAATATTCTGTTCATTGTTTTATTTATTAACAAATTTGTAACTCTTAGGAGGGTATGGCATCTTGCCATACCCACGCTGCCTTCCGTTAACTGCTTGGTGCGTGGCTACGGCAGGATGCCATAGCCTCCTATGCTTTATGGGTGCGTGGCTATGGCAAGGATGCCATAGCCTCCTATGCTTTATGGATGCGTGGCTACGGCAAGGATGCCATAGCCTCCTATGCTTTATGGATGCGTGGCTATGGCAAGGATGCCATAGCCTCCTATAATGCTAAAAGCGACTTGGCGTTGTCGATAGCAGCCTGCGACACATCGCTACCAGAGAGCATCTGCGCAATCTCCGTGATACGCTGTTCGTCGGTGAGCTGCGTCATCGTAGACACCGTGCCCTGCTCCGTCTCGTGCTTCGCCACCTTATAGTGGGTGGAGCCGGCAGCAGCAATCTGCGGCAAGTGGGTTATGCAGAGCACCTGTCGGTTGGCAGCACCCATATCGTGCATGATATGTGCCATCTGCTCTGCCACCCTACCGCTCACGCCGGTGTCAATCTCATCGAAGATGATTGTCGGCAGACCGATAGCCTTGCTTATCATCGCCTTCAGTGAGAGCATGACACGCGCTATCTCGCCGCCCGACGCCACCTGCGACACGGGCTGCATGTCGGTGCTGGTGTTGGCACTGAAGAGGAACATCACCTTGTCGGCACCCGTGGCGGAGAGGTCGGCAGTCGACACATCCACCTTGAAGCGCACATTTGGAATGCCAAGCGGAACGAGCAGTTTCGACAGTTCCTGCTCGACGAGCGTAGCCGACTTGCGTCGCATATCGGTGAGCACGGCTGCTTTCTCCACGCATACAGCGTGCAGACGTGCCACCTCCTGCTCTTGCTCCTGCAGTTGCTCGTCGGAGTTGTCGATATTGGAGAGCTGCGCATTGATAGCATTGAGGCGGTCAAGCAGCTCGTCGACGGTCTGCACGTGGAACTTCTGTTGAAGCGTGTAGATGAGATCGAGGCGCTCGGTGATGAGGTTGAAGCGCTGCGGGTCGTACTCCACGTCGTCCATCTTCGAGGCTATCTCCTGCGAGATATCCTTCAGCTCTATGAAACAACCGTCGAGACGCTCTGCAAGCTCCTGTGCTTCGGGGTAGACATCGGCCACGCTACGCAGCTGTGTGACGATGGAGCGCGTGAGGTTCACGATGCCCGTGTCGTCGCCCGAGAGTCCGTAGTCGGCATCGTGAAGCGCACGCTTTATGTCCTCGGCGTGGCTCATTAACTCCGACTCCTGCTCCAACTGTTCCTGCTCGCCCAAAGTGAGTTTTGCCTCACTAAGTTCCTTCTGCTGAAAGCGCAGAAAGTCCTCGTTGTCGCGGCTCGTGGCTATCTGCTCGCGCAACTCCTCAAGGCGGTGCTGCGCCGAACGCAACTCGGCAAACGCCGCACGATAGTCGGCAAGCTGCTGACGATCGCGTGCAATGATGTCCACAACGTTCAGCTGGAAGTCTTCCTTGCTGAGCAGCAGGTTCTGATGCTGGCTGTGTACGTCGATGAGCTGCTCGCCGAGCTCGCGCATAAGGGCGAGTGTCACAGGCGTATCGTTGATGAAGGCGCGACTCTTGCCATTAGCGTTCACCTCGCGACGCAGCAGACACTCCTCCGGCTCGTAGTCGAGGTCGTTCTCTTCGAAGAAGCCTTTCAGCACGTCGGAGTGGTAGATACTAAGGTCGAACGTTGCCTCAATGATGCACTTGTCGCAACCACGCTTCACCTGCTTCGCATCGGCGCGGTTGCCAAGCAGCAATCCTATGGCACCGATGACGATGCTCTTTCCGGCACCGGTTTCGCCCGTAATGACGGAGAAGCCAGGGTAGAGCATCATCTCAAGATGGTCGATAAGCGTGAAGTTGCGTATATCGAGTTTCTTTAACATAAACAATAGTTATGGGTTATGTATGTGTGTGTCTACTCCTTTATCTTCTCCCAAGCCGAATTCTGACTTGCATTGATAGAGAAGAGAATGTCGTAGACGGTTTCTTTTTCCTTCTGCGTGCCCTTACCTTTATATATATTGGTAAGCTCGTCGCGCTTATAGTCGGTCCAGATCTGTGGCAGCATACTGAGCGGACGGTCTTCGTGACACTTCTTCAGACCGGTTTCGAGCGCAGTGGTCACGTTGCCGCGTCCGCGCTCCACGTTGGTCGCCATCTCGTCGAGACCCGTACGATAGTAGTCGTACTGCAACTGGCGGAACGGCTTCATAGCGCCCTCAAGATAGTCGTTGATGATGGCAAAGCGGTTGCGTCCGTTGTCGAACGCCTTCCATCCCGGGAAGTTGAGGTTCTGCGCGTTGTTGGCAAGGTTCATGCAACGCTGCAGAATGTCCTCGCCACCCATCGGCGAGAACGTATCGAGATTTATGCCGATGATGAGGTAAGCGTAGTAGGCGATGAGTGCCGTGAGCTGATTGTCCACCTGCTCCTCGTTGAACTGCAACTGGTCGAACTGTGCGTACTCGAAGTTGAAGTCGTTGTCGGTGTTGTTGTAGATAGTGGTGGTGTACGTAGAGTTATACACGGGGCGGTTCGCCTGTATCACTGCCTTGCACGTGAAGACGTTCGTACTGTTGTCGTACGCCGTCACGGTGATATTGAAGTTGCACGCGATGCGCTCGTTCTTCTGAAACTGTAGGCTGGTCCACTGGCGTTCGTTGATAAACTGCGTGAGGGTCTGCTCCAGCTCCTCGAACACCGAGTTGTCGGTGCCTTGAATCTGGTTATGGTTGATCTTCACACGTGCGTTCAGCTCCTGCGCCTGTGTTCCTGCTACAAAAGCAAACAACAGCGACGCAGCGCAAACCATTCTAACTATATAGCGCTTTTTCATATTCTTTAAAATGAGAAGTTTTACTCTTTAGGAGGGTATGGCATCTTGCCATACCCACGCTGCCTCCCTATTAACAAGTTCTCATTGGTGCGTGGCTATGCAAGATGCCATAGCCTCCTAAGCCTTGTGGGTGCGTGGCTATGGCAGGAATGCCATAGCCTCCTATCAATCACCTTTTGGGTGCGTGGCTATGGCAGGAATGCCGTAGCCTCCTAAGCCTTGTGGGTGCGTGGCTATGGCAAGATGCCATAGCCTCCTATCACTCGCTCCAGCTCGTTGACGATGTCGACAGCGGTGTCCGCCTTCGACTTCTTGGGATAGGCATGACGGAAGTCGCGACCGATAATCTCTATCTGGTTGTCGTCGGTGCGGAAGCATGTGCCCTCGTTGCGCAGACTGTTGAGCACGATGAAGTCGGCATTCTTCTTCTGCAACTTACGCTCGGCGTTAGCCTGCTCGTCGTTGGTCTCGAGCGCGAACGCCACGATGGTCTGCTGTGCGGTCTTCATCTGTCCGAGTGTGGCTGCGATGTCAGGGTTAGGCGAGAGAGATATCTGCATGTCGCCCTCGCTACGCTTTATCTTTTGTTCAGCCTGTACTGCCGGACGATAGTCGGCTACTGCCGCAGCAAGTATGGCTACGTCAGCCGTTCGAAACGCCTCGGTAGCTGCGTCGTACATCTCGCGGCACGACTCCACATCCACACGATTGATTGCGTCGGAGCACTTCAGACTGACCGGACCGGCTACGAGCGTGACATCAGCACCACGGCGGCGACACTCCTCGGCGATAGCGAAGCCCATCTTGCCGCTTGAGTAGTTGCCGATGAAGCGCACGGGGTCAATCTTTTCGTAGGTAGGGCCAGCTGTTATGACAACACTCTTGCCCTTCAGCACACTGCTACTGTCGTTCTGGTCGAAGAACTCAGACACGCGGCGTGCTATCACTTCCGGCTCCTCCATGCGTCCTTTGCCTTCGAGTCCGCTCGCAAGAAATCCGCTTGCAGGCTCGATGAAGCGATTGCCGTATGAGGCTAATGTGCGCATATTCTGCTGCGTAGACGGGTGGGCATACATGTCGAGGTCCATAGCCGGAGCAATGAACACGGGTGCCTTCATAGAGAGGTATGTGGTGATGAGCATGTTGTCTGCCACGCCGTGCGCCATCTTGCCGAGCGTACTCGCCGTGCAAGGTGCTATGACCATTGCGTCAGCCCACAATCCGAGGTCGACGTGCGAGTTCCATGTGCCGTCGCGCTGCGAGAAGAACTCGCTGACAACGGGCTTGTGCGTGAGTGCGGAGAGCGTGATCGGAGTGATGAACTCCTTGCCTGCAGGCGTAATCACTACTTGTACTTCTGCGCCCTGCTTCACAAACTCGCGTATGAGCAGACACGACTTGTAGGCGGCGATGGAGCCGGTTATGCCTAATACTATTTTCTTGCCTTTTAACATGGTTTTATAGTTGTTATGGTGAGATGGTGAGATGGTGAGATGGTGAGATATGTCAACATCTCAACATCACAACACCTCAACATTACTTATTGAATCCTCTGAGGCGGATGCGTGTGAGCACCTGCTTGGTGTTGAAGGTGAAGTCGCCGCCCATCATCCAGCTGTAGTAGCCGATGTCGGTGCGTAGCACATCGGCAACGGGACGTCCCTTGTACTTGCCGAAGTTGAACACCTCCACTTTCTGCTCCTTACCATCGGCGTCGAGCACGGGCTTGCCGTCGGCACCAACCAGCGGCTTCCACACGATGCGACCGGCGAAGTCGACATTGTCGTTCTGCTTAGAAAACTCGGCAAGGCAGTCCATGTCGTTCTCCAACACACGGTCGGGCTCCTCCTGCACGCCAGGCGCATACTTGTCGAGCTCGCCCATCAGCACGCGATATGTAGCCTCGGTGTCCTCGTCGGCACGATGCGCCGTAAAGTCTTCCTCCATCTTTCTGCCGCAATAGAACTTATAAGCAGCAGCGAGGTTGCGACGCTCCATCTTGTGGAAAATGGTCTGTGCGTCGATGAGTCGAACCTTAGAGAAGTCGAAGTCGATGCCTGCACGCAGGAACTCCTCTGCAAGCATCGGAATGTCGAAGTGGTTGGAGTTGTAGCCTGCGAAGTCGCAGCCCTTGAACTTCTCGCTGAGCTGCGGAGCCAACGTCTTAAACGTAGGCGCATCCTTCACGTCGTCGTTGGTGATGCCCGTCAGTTCCACTACCTCATGCGGTATAGGCTTCTCTGGATTGACAAAGAGGTTTTCGCGCTCTTCTGTGCCGTCTGGCGACACTTTAATGTATGATATCTGTATTATACGATCGCGTATAAAGTCGAGACCTGTTGTTTCAAGGTCGAAGACGATAAGTGGACGTGTGAGATTGAGTTTCATTATTGTCGTTATTTTTTAAGAATTTAGCCGCACCAATATGGCGCGGCTAAAACATAGAATGAAATCTATTATTGTTTCTTCAAAGCATTAATCAGCCGCCAAAGCACTGGTCAACCCGATTAATCGTTCAGCAGCATCGGCATGATAAGCATGAGGATTTCCTGTCCCTCAGGCTGCACGGTAGGCACAACAACGCCCGCACGACTTGGGTCGGCAAGCTGTATTGTCACCTCGTCGCTTGCTATGTTGTTGAGTATCTCGTAGATAGCACCGCCCTTGAAGCCGATGTCCATCTTCGCACCATTATACTCGCAAGCTACGCTCTCCTTAGCACTTGTAGCGAAGTCGATATCCTCGGCTGTGAGACACAGACGCTGAGCCTCTACGTGGAAGCGGATGAGCTGACTGCTCTCGCTTGCGAACGGCAGCACACGCTTCAGTGCACCCATGAGCGACTTGCGGTCGACGTTGATGCTGTTGGTGTTAGCTGTGGGGATTACTGAGTTGTAGTTGGGATAACGTCCCTCAATCAAGCGACAGTTGAGGCATCCGTCTGCATAGCGCACCTCGGCACCCTTGCTGTTGAACTTCACGACAACGTCGCCATCGCACTTCGGCAGCACGCCCTTCAGCAACTGTGCCGGCTTCTGTGGCAGGATGAACGATGCGGGTACATCGCTCTTAATGGTGAGGATGCGGTTGCGCACGAGCTTATGACCGTCGGTAGCCACAACTGCGAGGTTGTCGGCATTGAGGTCGAAGTAGACACCACCCATCACCGGACGGATTTCGTCCTGCGCTGTAGCGAAGAGCGAGCGCGAGAGGTTCTCTGCAAAAAGATTAGAATCCATAACGAGCGAAGTGACATCGCCGTCAACCTCCTGCATCATTGGGAAATCGTCGGCTGGCTGTGCGGTCAGCTTGAACGAACCATTGAGATAGTCAATTTCTACAGTGAAGTCGCTCTCGTTGACGTTGAAGCCAAGCGGCTGCTCCGGCAGTTCCTTTACGGCGTTGAGTATAGTGCGATTAGACAATGCAAACTTGCCATCGCCAGAGCACTCAGTAAGCTCTATCGTAGACTGCATCACGTTTTCAGAATCGCTGGCAGTTACAGTCAGAACGTTGTTTGCTACTTCAAAAAGGAAACAATCAAGAATGCTCAGAGTGTTCTTGCTGTTAATTACTCTTGCGAGCGTTTGGAGACGGGCGTTAAGTGCGCCACTTGATAATGTGAATTGCATTGATATTTAGCTTTTTTGATTATACTTTTTTTGTTTTCTTGTTAGTACATTATTTTCAGGCAAATTTACTAAAAAATATCCGACTACGACAAAAACTCATTCAAAAGTTTCTTGTTTCGCTACATTTTTATTAATTTCGCAAACCAAAGGACAAACCTATTAGCTTTTATCACACAAATTAAAATAAAATATAGACAATGGAATTACAAGGTAAAGTAATCGCTGTGCTGCCCGAGAGAAGTGGTGTATCGGCACGCGGTGAATGGAAATCGCAGGATTATGTTATCGAAACACACGACCAGTATCCACGCAAGATGGTGTTCGGAGTGTTCGGCGCTGACCGCATCAGCCGCTTCAACATACAGGTAGGTCAGGAAGTTACCGTATCGTTCGACATCGACGCCCACGAGTATCAGGGTCGTTGGTTCAACAATATCCGTGCTTTCGACGTGTGCCAGGTAGACCCTGCAACAGTTGGCGCAGCACAGGCTGGCATCGTTCCGGGTGCTGTGTTCGGTGCGGCTCCGGCTCCACAGCCTGCTGCTCCTCAGCCCACAGCTCCGGCTCCAGAGGCTGACCCCGTTAACGACCTGCCGTTCTAAGACGTTGCAGCATAAGGATTAACCTACATACGGAACTCACGAAACACACAAGTCGCTAATACACATGTGCGTTTCGTGAGTTCCGTTTTTTGTATGTTGTACTACTAAAGCAAACAAGCGAATGAACATAACGAAGAAACTGAAAGATATATACACGTTCCTCATGGTAGACATCTGGAGCATAGGCAAAGGCGATGTGTCGAAGATGCGATTTCTGTTCTACAGCATCTTGAAGAAACTGCTGCTCGCCATAGAGTTCACTACCACAAAGCGCATAACCAGTGCGGCAGCTGCCCTCACCTACTCCACTCTGCTCGCCATTGTACCCATCTTCGCCGTGGTGTTCGGCATAGCGCGTGGCTTCGGCTACAACAAATACATCGAAGAGTGGTTCAGAGAATCGTTCTCAAGTCAGCCGCAGGTGTCGGAGATAATCATCGGCTTCGTCAACTCGTACCTCGTACACACCAAGAGCGGACTATTCCTCGGCATCGGCTTGCTCTTCATGCTCTTCACCGTGATGATGCTTATCAGCAACATCGAACGCACGTTCAACGATATCTGGCAGGCGAAGAAGCCACGCAGCATGTTCCGCACCATCACCGACTATACGTCGATGCTGCTGCTCATGCCCGTAGTGATTGTGATAACCTCGGGTATAAGCATCTTCTTCGCCACCATCTTCAAGCAGATAGAAGACACGATGGTAATAGGCTCGCTGGCGCAGTTCTTCTTGCAGCTCTTGCCCTACGTCCTCATGTCGGGCGTGTTCATCGCTCTCTATCTCTTCATGCCCAACACAAAGGTGAAGCTGAGCTGCGCGCTCGTGCCCGGAATACTCGCCGGCGTAGCCATGCAGGGACTGCAGCTCTTCTACATCCACTCGCAGATTTGGGTGAGCAGCTACAACGCTATCTACGGCTCGTTTGCAGCTCTGCCGTTGTTCATGCTCTGGATACAGATTTCGTGGTTGATATGCCTGTTCGGCGCAGAACTATGCTACGCCAATCAGAACATGGACGACTATGCGTTTAAGGCTAAGACCGAAGACCTTAGCCATCGCTACAAGATGCTGCTCTGCCTCGTGCTCGCAAGTCGCATCTGCCGCAACTTCAGCGAAGGAGCCAAACCGCTATCGGCTCTGAAGCTGAAGCTCGCCACCGGAATACCAATCCGCATCGTCAATGACCTGCTCTATCAGCTCGTGCAGATAAATATTCTCACCGAAATACCTGGTGGCGACAAGGATGGCGAATCACTCTATCAACCTGCCGAGTGCATCACACGTCTCAGCGTTGGCACACTTATCGACCGCATAGAGGCACAGGGAAAGTGGTCGCTCACCATCGACGTGAAGCAACTATCGTCTACAGCTTGGAAGAAGATCATTGCCGAACGCAACACTTATCTGAACAGTCAGCGCGAAGTGCTGCTAAAAGACTTGTAAAACATTACGAAGTAGCATCTGCGCCGACCGATGCGGATGTCTGCACCGACCGATGCGGATGTCTGCGTCGACCGATGCGCATGTCTGCGTCGACCGATGCGGATGTCTGCGCCGACCGATGCGGATGGCAATAGTTCACGAATTGGTACGGAGGGTGTGTAGAAACTACACAACAACAAACAACAAAAAAGGAGATCTATTCGACCTCCTTCTTTATAAAATCATAAAATGTTTACTTCACCATAATCTTCAGCGTCTTGCCGTTGCTGAGTTTCACGATGTTCAAGCCCTTCTGCTTGCCGCTGATACGCTGACCTGCCGCGTTATAACGTGCCACTTCAACGACGTTGTAGGCTGAGCCTACGCTCTCGATAGAGGTAGAATTCTGAACAAGATTCTTTCCTGCTACATTCTCAATGCGGTTATCGATACGACTCTTGGTGCTGTGCTTGTTGAGGAAAGCCACAACCTTGAGGTCGTCCTTCTTCCATGCACTATCAACGTCAAACTCGTAAGTTGCGCTGAACTTATTGCCTTCCCATGTCACAGGGGGCGCCCCATGCACTATTGAAGTCACGTATCACATGTTGGTGGTAGAATGTAGTGCCAAAGCTAACACCTGCTTGATCCTTTGCCTCTACATTATCCTCCGTCAGGTAGAGTGTGAGCAGAGCGCTTTCCTTGTCGTAAGCATCGTTCGATTCGCCAGTAACAACAATCACCGCCTTGCTTTCGCTTTCGTTATATGCGACAGACACGTCGAGCTTGGCATCAGCCATTGTTTTATTGAGATACTTGCTGGCATATTTGCTTATTTCGGTTGTGCTGCCCGGTAGCACCACATTATTTTTCTGTCCCGTCGCATAAGCAGATTTGAAGTCGGGCTCGCGGTTGAACATCATGGCTGGTGCGAATGTACGTCCTCCATCGTTGTAGAGATACAAGAGAGTCTTGTCGCAAGACTTAGTGAGCCAGTCGGTATAGTAGCCTGCATGGTGACATACAGCAAACACACGATTGGGGTCAGCTGTCTCTAAGTATTCGTGCAGGTATCCTGCCACTCGCGGACAGTTGCCACACTGCTCTGTAGTAAACTCCTCAATGCACAGGTTACGCTTATACATGTTGGCAGCAACGCTGAGCTTGCCCTCAGCCACAATGGTTGCACCACCATTCTTATGACCATTCACCTTGGTCACTTCAACCTTCACATTCTTCAGACCTTCTGTGCTGCCACATGGTATGCTGACCTTGAATGTACCGATTTTGTTATATCCAACCGATGGAGATATTGCGACATGTTGCTCGCTGCCTGCTACACCGTCAACACTAACAATATAGTCGAGACTGCTCACTGCCTCTACGGCGTTGTTTGTGAACTCTACGGATGTCTCAACATTACTATTGATAGCACCCTTTACGGTTCCGAAATCGCTTGGCATCACATCATATTCAGCAAAATCGCCCTCAACAAGCACCTGAATACTTATGTTATAACCATCCATACTGAAGTTGTACCAACCTGTATCATTGCCCAATTTGCAATAGACCCAAAGAGGCTGTTCAGCCAAGCCGTCTTTTACGGCAGAGAACGGATACGACTTAGTATCGGTATTATCAGCAAGCTGAGTATAAGTGTAACCTGCATACAGTTCTTCGCCCGCCTTGATTGGATAAGGCTCGCTGAACTTCACCTCGTTCCAACCAATCACACATTTCTCTACATTTGCACTTCTGCATACATCACCCGGCTTAGATGACGCACTTTTATAAAGACTAATCGAAGAGCTGCCTATTTCCTCACAAAGTCCGAAACGCAGACCAACTATATTCTTGCCTACATATGGTTTCAGAATAGCTTCAGACAAACAGATTGCAACCTTGTTGTCTCCAGGAAAATTGTAGATGCCCATGCCCTTGTGTGCAGCAGCTAAAGCATCCGAACTGTAGTAGCCCACCCAACGCTGGTTGGCAGCTATTCTCTTTGCCGCTTTGTGTACAACCGCACTTTGCTGTGCGAAGTACGGACTTTGTTCTACTACACCAACTTTTTGGTGCTGCACATCCACTTGTGCACTGGCTGCAAATGACATAGCCAAGGCAGCAACTGAAAGTAAGAATTTCTTCATAGATCTGTATTTTTAATTATTATTCGCGCCAAAGGTAATGTAAAACGAAGAGAATACAAAACAAGAAACAGTTTTTTTATTATTAAAACGCCATATTTTTAATCAATCTGTTACACAAACTATTATTTTATCTCCACCACTTCAAGCCTATCGCCATCAACACGGAAGCGCACGTCGCGGTTGGCGAACTCCATGCCGTACACCTTCGTGGGGTTGTCGTGATACTGCGGACGGGGGTCGAGCGCGAGCACTTTCTTGAGCGACGCAAGCTCTTCGGCTGTGAACTCTTTAGTTAAATGGTCGGGAAAGACGACGTGCAGACGGCGCGTGGCAGTGGTATCGACAAAACCGCTGCGAGCATCGGGATGCGAGTCGGCATAAGTGACGTAAGGCTTTATGTCATAGATAGGTGTGCCGTTCATGAGGTCGGCACCAAGAACATGGATGAGCGGTCCGTTGGTTGCATCGTAGTCAATGCGGTCGATGCGCACGGAAGAGAGTCCTAAGCGGTTGGGGCGGAAAGGCGAACGAGTAGCAAAGACCCCTATCTTAGTGTTGCCGCCAAGACGGGGCGGACGCACAACGGGACTTGTCGCCTCGTGCCTGTTGGCAGAGAACTCCCACACGAGCCACAGATAGTCGAAGTCCTCCATGCCGCGCAGAGCGTCGGCGTTGCGGTACTTCGGTACGAACTCTATCGTTCCGCGCAGAGTGTCGGCAAGTCCGCTCTGCTTGGGTATGCCGAACTTAGTGGCAAAGGGCGAACGGAAAAAAGCTACCGGTTCTATTTCCATCGTTTCAAGTTTTTATAAAATAGCATGGGAGGGAAAGGCTATGCATCTTGTGGACTGCGATATCATTACACCTTGTGGCTGCATGATACTTTGTGGCTGCATGATACTTTGTGGCTGCATGATACTTTGTGGCTGCGTGATACCTCGTGGCTGCGTGGGTATGGCAGGATGCCATACCCTCCTACACAAATGTCAACACATCAACATCTCACCATATCAACATCTCACAATGCCACCATCTCAATTCACCGTAATGTGGAAGCAGCCCTGCTTAACCTCGTACTTAACGAGACAACGCTTCTGCTCGCGCATATCGCGGAGCACCTCAGAGAGCACCCACTTCAGCGTGTCGTTGCGCACCTGTCGGCGGCGCGGTCCGTCGGGATCCTCAACGGTGTGGTAGCGATTGTAGCAGATGTCGAACGTGGTGCCGTAGAGGTGGCACGAGTTCTCGGTGGCGTTAGAGTTGCGGCGGCGTAGCTTCTCCACGTCAGCTTTGCTGCGCAGCACCGATGTCACAATAACCTTGTGTAGCGGTATCTGCTTAGTCTGCAAACTGTCGAAGAAACTCTTGCCAATGTCCTGCAACAATATCGCAGCACGTGGCACAAGATAAGGTATGCTGCTGCGCATACGGTCGTCAATGTGATAGAACGGATTGCTGCCCACATACACTAACTCCGACTTACGCCGCTCGGCATCAGCACGGTCGATGACTGCCTTCACACCATGACGAGTAGCAGCAGCAAGCTGTACATCATTCTGATCGGGAAAGGTATTGCCAAAATGAGGCACACTATATATGCGGTTCTTCACTGGAGTGCCGTCGGCAGCGAAGAAGCGCGAGGGACGACCCAACGGCTTGGGAGATAACGTCGGCACACTCGCCACATCTTTCTTTGAGATTGCGGTTGTCGACGAAGCCAAGACTGCTTTTGCGCTATCAGCTACTGTCATGCTATCAGCAACGACAGAACTGTCTGCTACTGCGACATTGCCTGCTGGCGAAGATGCCACTTCGGGGTAGGCGCAGCGCAACATGGCAAGCAAAACAACCGTCACGCCAAAACCCTGTAAGTATCTTTTAGAAGAAATATTCATCATAATGACTGCAAATTTAGACAAAATCGAGGAAAATACAAAACATGTGCTCTTGTTTTTATTGTTGATTATTTTGTATTATCTCCTATTTTCATTAACTTTGCATCCAAAATCGTACACTGAATATTTTGATAGAAAGACATATCATATTAGAGGATATCGACCCCGTAGTGTTCTACGGTGTTGGCAATGGGCATCTGCAGATTATAAAATCGCTCTATCCCAAGCTGCGCATAGTGGCACGCGACAACGTGATACGCGTGCTCGGTGACGAGGAGGAGATGGCAGCCTTCGAAGAAAACGTGGAGAAAATACGCCGTCATGTGCTGAAGTTCAACAACATCAATGATGAGGACATTCTCGACATCGTCAAGGGCAAGCAGACAAAAGCCGACAGCGTGAAGGGCGTTATCGTCTACAACATATCGGGCAAACCGATTAAGTGCAAAAGCGAGAACCAGCAACAGCTCGTGGATGCTTACGAGAAGAACGACATGATATTCGCTACAGGTCCAGCCGGAACTGGTAAGACCTACCTAAGCATAGCCCTCGCGGTACGCGCACTGAAGGAGAAAACTATACGCAAGATTATACTCTCGCGTCCAGCTGTAGAAGCTGGCGAGAAACTCGGCTTTCTACCTGGCGACATGAAGGACAAAATCGACCCGTATCTGCAACCGCTATACGACGCATTGGAAGACATGCTCCCTGCAGTGAAGCTGCAGGATATGATGGAGAAAAACATCATACAAATAGCTCCGCTCGCCTTCATGCGAGGCCGCACGCTTAGCGATGCCGTAGTGATTCTCGACGAGGCGCAGAACACTACACCGGCACAGATAAGAATGTTTCTTACCCGTATGGGATGGAACACAAAGATGATTATCACTGGCGATATGACACAGATAGACCTGCCACGCGGACAGAAGAGCGGACTCACCGAAGCACTCGACATACTGAAGGACGTGGAAGGCATCGGCTTCGTAAAACTCGGACAGAAAGACATCGTAAGACATAAGCTTGTGACACGCATCGTGAATGCATATGACGCTCACGACAAAACTCAAAATGAGGCTCACGACAAAACTCAAAATTTAAAATAGTTATGAAAGCACTTACAAAGACCGATTTTCATTTCGAAGGTCAGAAAAACGTGTATCACGGAAAAGTTCGCGACGTGTATGACATCAACGACGACGTGATTGTAATGGTAGCAACCGACAGAATCTCTGCGTTTGACGTAATCCTACCAAAGGGTATTCCGTTCAAAGGACAGGTTCTGAACCAGATTGCAGCCAAGTTTCTTGATGCTACAACAGACATCTGCCCCAACTGGAAACTCGCTACACCAGACCCAATGGTTACTGTTGGTTTGAAATGCGAGGGTTTCCGCGTTGAAATGATCATCCGCTCTATCCTTACAGGCTCAGCTTGGCGCGCATACAAAGAGGGATGCCGCGAGCTTTGCGGCGTTAAGCTGCCAGAGGGTATGAAGGAAAACCAGCGATTCCCAGAACCTATCATCACTCCGACGACAAAAGCTGATGAGGGTCACGACCTCAATATATCTAAAGAGGAAATCATCGCTCAGGGCATCGTAAGTGCTGAGGACTACGCTGTAATGGAAGACTACACACGTCGTATCTTCCAGCGCGGACAGGAGATGGCTGCACAGCGCGGTCTTATCCTCGTTGACACTAAGTACGAGTTCGGCAAGCGCGATGGTAAGGTATATCTCATTGACGAGATTCACACTCCCGACTCTTCACGCTACTTCTATGCTGACGGCTACGAGGAGAAGTTTGAGAAGGGCTTACCGCAGAAGCAGCTCTCGAAGGAGTTTGTACGCCAGTGGCTCATCGAGCATGACTTTATGAACGAACCCGGACAGACAATGCCCGAAATCACAGACGAATATGCAGAGAGCGTAAGCGAACGTTATATCGAACTCTACGAGCACATCACTGGCGAGAAGTTCGACAAGACCGTTGAAGAGGGTGACATCGCAGCGCGCATCGAAAAGAACGTAGCCGACTACCTCGCTACACGTAAGTAGCAATACATAATGGGTGCAGAATATTGGATGTTGGAGACTTGGTTCACCGACATCTGATATTCTACACCCTACATTATTATATATACATACATATTATCATATACACCAAGACATAGCTTCGCAAAATGTAGCGATAGGTGAAATATAACGAACAACAACAATGGTTTACGGACAGGAAAAGATAAAGCCCTACAACGACAAAGAAGAAAAGGGGGCGCAGGTGGAACTGATGTTCGACAACATCGCACACTCGTATGACAAGCTCAACCACCGCCTGTCGTGGAACATTGACAAGTTGTGGCGCAAGAAAGCTCTCAACCGACTGAAAGCTTACAAACCACAAAGCATTCTTGACATAGCTACGGGCACGGGCGACTTCGCCATACAGGCTGCACAGATACTGAAGCCGACGAAGGTGACGGGCACAGATATCAGCGAAGGTATGATGAACGTGGGTAGGCAGAAGGTGAATACACTAAAGCTCGACAACGTGATATCGTTCGCCAAGGAAGACTGCATGGCACTCTCGTTCGAAGGCAACACGTTCGACGCTGTGACTGCGGCTTTCGGCATACGCAACTTCCAGAACCTCGATCAAGGACTGCGCGAGATGTGCCGAGTGCTGAAGCCAGGCGGACACCTCTGCATCGTGGAGCTGACATCACCCGTTAGCTTTCCAATGAAGCAGTTGTTCAAGATCTACTCGCACACAGTGCTACCAGTATACGGACGACTCATCTCTGGCGACAGTATGGCTTACTCTTACCTCACGGCTACAATCGAGGCGTTTCCACAAGGCGAGCGAATGGTGGAGATACTGAAAGCGGCAGGCTTCGCCAAAGCTTCGTTCAAGCGAATGACACTCGGCATCTGCACGCTCTATCTCGCAACAAAGTAAGGTGTCAACACCCCATCACCCCGTCAACACCTCACCATCTCAACCCCATCAACACCTCACCCCATCAACACCTCACCCCATCAACATCTCAACATTCACACTATGGACAAGTACGGTTTAATCGGTTTCCCACTGGGACATTCCTTCTCCATCAGCTACTTCAACGAGAAGTTTACCAACGAGGGTATCAACGCTCGTTACATCAACTATGAGATTCCGCAGATAGAGGACTTGAAAGAGATACTCGCATCAAACCCAGAACTGTGCGGACTCAACGTCACTATCCCCTACAAGCAGCAGGTAATACCCTACCTCGACGACCTTAGCCCCGAAGCACGCGCTATCGGTGCAGTCAACGTCATACGTGTGACACACAAGAATAAAAACGTTATACTGAAGGGATTTAACAGTGACGTAATCGGCTTCACACGTAGCATCGAGACAATGCTCGAACCTTACCATAAGAAGGCACTCATACTCGGCACTGGCGGTGCTTCGCTCGCCATCAACTACGGTCTCAAATCGCTCGGACTTGAGACACTATTTGTGAGTCGTACGAAGAAGCCTGGCTGCATAACATACGAGGAGGTGACACCAGAACTGATTAAGGAGTACAACGTCATCGTCAACTGCACACCACTTGGCATGTACCCGAAGGCAGACACCTGTCCCAACTTGCCTTACGAGGCAATGGATTGCCACACCATACTTTACGACCTCATCTACAATCCGGACGAAACGCTTTTTATGAAGAAAGGCGCACGCTACGGGGCCAATACCAAGAACGGACTGGAGATGCTGTTGCTGCAGGCATTCGCAAGCTGGGACTTCTGGCATTGCAATGAATAGCCCTAAAAATAGGGTTGCCATAAGCAATAAATCACCGTAGACAATAAATCAAAACTCAGAAATAAAAATTCAAAACTCACAATATGGACACATCTAACAGATACATGATGCGCGGCGTAAGCGCAGCTAAAGAAGACGTACACAACGCCATCAAGAACATCGACAAGGGTCTCTATCCGCAGGCATTCTGCAAAATTATCCCCGACATCCTCGGTGGCGACCCCGAATACTGCAACATCATGCACGCCGACGGTGCTGGCACAAAGTCGTCGCTCGCCTACATGTACTGGAAAGAGACTGGCGACCTCAGCGTATGGAAGGGCGTGGCTCAGGACGCTATCGTTATGAACACCGACGACCTGCTCTGCGTGGGCGCAGTGGACAACATTCTCGTTTCGAGCACTATCGGACGCAACAAGATGGTTATCCCGGGTGAGGTTATCTCGGCTGTAATAAACGGCACCGACGAACTCCTCGAGGACTTGCGCAAAATGGGTGTAGGCGTTTACGCTACAGGCGGTGAGACAGCCGACGTTGGCGACCTTGTGCGCACTATCATCGTTGACTCTACCGTTACTTGCCGCATGAAACGCAGCGATGTCATTGACAACGCAAACATCCGCCCTGGCGACGTAATCGTAGGTTTGGCTTCATTTGGTCAGGCTACATACGAGAAACAATACAACGGCGGTATGGGTTCTAACGGACTCACCAGCGCTCGCCACGACGTGTTCTCGAAGTATCTCGCCGAGAAGTATCCGGAAAGCTACGACCACGCTGTACCAGAGGAACTCGTATATAGCGGTGGCTGCCGCCTTGACGATAAAGTAGAGGGTGCACCGGTCACAGCCGGACAGCTCGTTCTCTCGCCGACACGTACATACGCTCCTGTCATCAAGCGCCTGCTTGACGAGCTGCGTCCAGAAATACATGGCATGGTTCACTGCACTGGCGGTGCACAAACCAAGGTGCTGCACTTCGTTGGCGAGAATTGTCGCGTAATCAAGGACAACATGTTCCCTATCCCACCGCTGTTCCGCCTCATTCAGGAGCAGAGCCACACCGACTGGAAGGAGATGTACAAGGTGTTCAACATGGGTCACCGCATGGAGATTTACGTACGTCCAGAAGTTGCTGAGCAGGTTATTGCAATAAGCAAGAGCTTCAACATCGACGCACAGATCGTAGGACGCATCGAAGAGGGCGAACGCTCGCTCCTCATCAAGTCTGAATACGGAGAGTTCGAATACTAATAAGAAGTTGTTATGTTGAAATGTTGAAATGTTGAGATGTTGAGGTGTTGACAGATGTTAGCATATCTCACCATAACAACACCACAACATCTCAACATTTCAACATCTCAACATAACAACACCACAACACCTCACCATAACAACATAACACCATCTCAACATTAAATTTGACAAATGGCAGAAAACAATAATATATTAGAAAAACTCGACGGACTGGAGGCACGTTATGAGGAAGTATCAACCCTCATTACCGACCCCTCTGTAATCGCCGATCAACAGCGTTACGTGAAACTGACAAAGGAGTATAAAGACCTTGAGGACATTATGAAACTCCGTCAGCAGTATATCAATTGTCTTAACGGCATTGCCGAGGCTAAGGATATCATCATGAACGAGCAGGATGCGGAGATGAAAGAGATGGCGCGTGAGGAGCTCGCCACAAACGAAGAACTCCAGCCAAAACTCGAGGAAGAAATAAAGATAGCTCTTGTACCGAAAGATCCAGAGGACGCAAAGAACGTACAGATGGAGATTCGTGCCGGTACGGGTGGCGACGAGGCTTGTCTCTTTGCTGGCGAAATATTCATGATGTACAAGAAGTACTGCGAGTCGAAGGGCTGGACAGTGGCTGTCACAAGCGAGAGCGAAGGTGCTGTAGGCGGCTTCAAGGAAATCTGCTTCGCAGTAAGTGGCGACAACGTGTACGGCACACTGAAGTATGAGTCGGGCGTTCACCGCGTACAGCGTGTGCCAGTTACCGAGTCGAACGGACGTATGCAGACCTCTGCAGCAACCGTAGCCGTACTTCCTGAGGCAGACCCATTCGAGGTAAATATCAACGAGGGCGAAATCAAGTGGGACACCTTCCGCTCTTCAGGCGCAGGTGGACAGAACGTGAATAAGGTAGAATCGGGTGTACGTGCCCGCTATATGTGGAAGAACCCTAACACTGGCGAGGTTGAGGAAATTCTCATCGAGTGTACCGAGACCCGCGACCAGCCTAAGAACAAGGAGAGAGCACTTGCACGTCTGCGTACATACATCTATGACAAGGAGCACCAGAAATACGTTGACGACATTGCCAACCGCCGTAAGACTCTCGTCTCTACCGGCGACCGCTCTGCAAAGATACGTACATACAACTTCCCACAGGGCCGTGTCACCGACCATCGCATCGGCATGACCGTGTACGACCTCCCTGGCTTCATGGGCGGAAACATCCAGCAGATGATTGACGCACTCACCGTGGCAGAGAATGCGGAGAAGATGAAAGAGAATGAATTGTAAAAATCAATTTATAAAAAACAATTACTATGAACAGATCAGAATTAGTAAACCAGATAAAGACAAAGCGCTCATTCCTCTGCGTAGGTCTTGACACCGACTTGAAGAAGGTGCCGCAGCACATCCTCAACGACGAGGATCCAATCTTCGCTTTCAACAAGGCCATCATCGACGCAACCGCCGACTACTGCGTGTCGTACAAGCCTAACCTCGCATTCTACGAGGCGTTCGGCGTGAAGGGACTCATCTCTTTTGAGAAGACCATCAAGTACTTGAAGGAAAACTATCCCAACCACTTCATCGTGGCTGACGCAAAGCGTGGCGATATCGGCAACACAAGTGCTATGTATGCTCGCACATTCTTCGACGAGTACGATGTCGACTCGCTCACCGTGGCTCCGTACATGGGCGAAGACAGCGTAACACCATTTCTCGGCTACAAGGACAAGTGGGTTATCCTGCTCGCTCTGACCAGCAACAAGGGTAGCCACGACTTCCAGCTCACAGAAGACAAGGACGGTGAGCGTCTGTTTGAGAAGGTACTACGCACATCTCTGCAGTGGGGTGACAAGGAGAACATGATGTATGTTGTAGGTGCTACTCAAGGCCGTATGTTCGAGGATATCCGCAAGATTGTCCCCGACCACTTCCTGCTCGTTCCTGGTGTTGGTGCTCAGGGTGGTTCGCTTGAGGAAGTATGCAAGTATGGTATGAACGCTGACTGCGGACTACTCGTCAACAGTTCACGTGGCATCATCTACGCTTCTAACGGCGAGGACTTCGCCACCGTCGCAGCAGAGAAGGCAAAGGAACTGCAGATACAGATGGATGCAGAACTGAAAAAACACGGCATTTAAAGCCTTGCACATGGTTTTTTCGCCAAAACTGATGTATTTTCAGACAAAATTGAGAAATAAGTATTGTTAAAAAGCATAATGTAAATTTATTTTCTTACATTTGCAACATCTATAGAAAACTATCATCTATATATTTGCAAGAATAACATAGAAAAGACAGAAATGGAATTTACAGCAGAACAGATAGCGAGCGTTATTGGCGGTCGTATAGAAGGCAATAAAGAAGCAAAAATCAACACCTTCGCAAAGATTGAAGAAGGTGTTGAGGGTGCTATTTCTTTCCTCTCTAATCCTAAATACACACATTATATCTACGACACGAAGTCGTCTGTAGTGATTGTCAACAACGATGTGGAGCTTGAACATCCCGTTCAGGCTACACTGATACGCGTTGACAACGCATACGAGTGTATTGCCAAACTGCTCCAAATCTACGAAGCAAGCAAGCCTAAAAAGACAGGCATAGCTCCACAAGCATACGTCTCACCGACTGCAAAGCTCGGCAAGGACTGCTATGTAGGGCCGTTCGCATGTATCGGAGACAACGCAGTTATCGGCGACAACTGCCAGATTTATCCTCACGCTGTCATCGGCGACAACGTAAAGATGGGCAGTGGCTGCCTCATCTATCCCAACACCACCATCTATCAGGGCTGTAAGCTCGGTAACAATGTGACACTTCACGCTGGTAGCGTAATCGGTTCAGACGGATTCGGCTTCGCTCCTAACGCCGATGGTTACGACAAGATACCGCAAATAGGCATCGTAACAATCGAGGACAATGTAGAAATTGGTGCAAACACTTGCGTCGATCGCTCTACTATGGGCTCTACCTTCATTCGTAAGGGTGTGAAACTTGACAACCTTGTGCAGGTTGCTCACAACGTAGAGATTGGCGAAAACACCGTGATGTCTGCACAAGTAGGCATTGCGGGTAGCACAAAGGTTGGCTCATGGTGTATGTTCGGCGGTCAGGTGGGCTTGGCAGGACACATCACAATCGGCGACCGCACACTCCTCGGCGCACAGTCGGGCGTACCGGGCAGCTTGAAAGGCAACGAAGAACTCATCGGCACACCACCAATGCCACAGCGACAGTACTTCAAGTCACAGGCAGTGTTCCGCCGTCTACCCGATATGTACAAAGACTTGAACGACCTGAAGAAGGAGATGGAGTTGCTCAAGAACAACGAAAAATAAACAACAAACAATATAATAATGTCAAAACAAAAGACACTCAAAGGCAGTTTCTCTTTGTGTGGCAAAGGTCTGCACACCGGATTGAGCCTCACCGTCACGTTCAATCCCGCACCCGAGAACACTGGCTATAAGATACAGCGCATCGATCTAGATGGTATGCCTATCATACAGGCTATCGCCGAGAACGTAATAGACACACAACGTGGCACAGTCTTAGGTAAAGGCGACATACGCATCTCTACAATCGAGCATGGTATGGCAGCCCTTTATGCTATGGGCATCGACAACTGTCTTATTCAGGTGAATGGTCCTGAGTTCCCTATCCTTGATGGTAGTGCAGCACTATATGTTGACAAAATCAACGAGGTGGGCATTGAAGAGCAGAACGCTCCTAAGGATTGGTACATCATTCGCCACAAGATTGAGGTGAAGGACGAAGAGACGGGTTCGTGCATCACCATCCTTCCAGACGAGGAGTTCTCGCTCACAGCTATGTGTTCGTTCAACTCAAAGTTTGTCAGCTCACAGTTTGCCACACTCGACTGCATTGATAAGTTCGCTACAGACATAGCTCCTGCGCGCACCTTCGTATTCGTACGCGACATTGAGCCGTTATTGAAGGCTAACCTCATTAAGGGTGGCGACCTCGACAACGCTATCGTTATCTACGAGATGCAGACCACACAGGAGCGTCTCGACTCCTTGGCAGACATGATTCACGTGGAGCGTCGCGACGCTACAGAGTTAGGTTACATACAGCACAAGCCACTCGTATGGGACAACGAGTGCACACGTCACAAGTTGCTCGATGTAATCGGCGACATGGCACTCATCGGCAAGCCTATCAAGGGACGCATCATCGCTACACGCCCTGGTCATACCATCAACAATAAGTTTGCACGTCTCATGCGTCGCGAAATTCGTAAACACGAGATTCAGGCTCCTATTTACGACCCGAACGAGGCACCGCTGATGGACAACATCCGCATTCGTGAACTTCTTCCGCACCGCTATCCGATGCAGCTGGTAGACAAAGTGATTAGTCTCGGTGCTACAAGCATCGTAGGCGTGAAGAACATCACCGCCAACGAGCCGTTCTTCGTAGGCCACTTCCCACAGGAGCCTGTGATGCCAGGTGTGCTTCAGATTGAGGCAATGGCACAGTGTGGCGGTCTGTTGGTACTCAACACGCTCGAAGAGCCAGAGCGTTGGTCTACCTACTTTATGAAGATCGACGACGTGAAGTTCCGCCAGAAAGTAGTTCCGGGCGACACGCTCCTCTTCAAAGTCGACCTGTTGGCACCGCTACGTCATGGTATCTCATCGATGAAGGGATACGTATTCGTTGGCGACCACGTAGTGTCGGAGGCTACATTCACAGCACAGATTGTTAAGAACAAGTAATTAATAAGTTGACGGGTTGACATGGCAAAGAGTCAACTCGTCAACTTAAAACATATAATCAAGATGAATCAAATCAGTCCTTTAGCATACGTACATCCCGAAGCAAAGCTTGGCGATAACAATATCATCGGCCCGTTCTGCTACATCGATCGTGATGTAGAAATCGGCGATAACAACGTGATGCAGAATAGTGTTACAATACATGTAGGAGCACGCATCGGCAGCAACAACGAGTTCTTCCCCGGAGCGAGTATCTCTACAAAGCCACAAGACTTGAAGTTCCGTGGCGAGGAGACCACCTGTATCGTCGGTGACAACAACTCTATCCGCGAGAACGTAACAATCTCGCGTGGCACAGCATCAAAGGGCAAAACTGTTGTAGGCTCCAACAACTTGCTTATGGAGAATATGCACGTAGGACACGACTGCAAACTCGGAAGCGGACTGATCATCGGCAACTCTACGAAGCTCGCTGGCGAAGTAGTAGTTGACGACAATGCAATCCTCTCTGGTAGCGTGCTCGTTCATCAGTTCTGCCACATCGGTGGCTACGTGATGGTGCAGGGCGGTTCGCGCTCACCGATGGACATTCCGCCGTACATCATCGCAGGTCGCGACCCTCTGAAGTACTGCGGTCTGAACCTCGTTGGTCTGCGTCGCCGCGGATTTAGCAACGAGCAGATTGACCTCATCCACAACACCTACCGCCTCCTCTACAACACCGGCACACTCAAGGAGGGCATCGAAGAAGTGCGCAAGACACTGCCTATGACAAAGGAAGTGGAGTACATACTCAACTTCGTAGAGAATTCACAGCGCGGAATTATACGATAAAACATAGGAGGGTATGGCATCCCTGCCATACCCACGCAACCTCAAACATTGAAGGGTAGGCACCCCTTAATATATGAGGGTATGACAAAAAGGAATTTAACAAGAGTAATACAGAAGTTAATACACTGCATATCAAATGATTAGAAGTTAACTTCGGGCAAAGCCCCCCTACTCCCGTTAAATTCCTTTTTTGCATTTCAATACATTCTAAAACAACGATAAGACATGGCGAAAACACTGATAGTAATACTCGGTCCTACCGGCGTAGGCAAGACAGAGTTATGCCTGCAAGTAGCCGAACACCTCAACATACCAATCATTAACGCCGACTCCCGACAGATATTCGAAGAGATACCGATAGGCACCGCAGCCCCCACCCCCGAGCAGCGGGCCCGTGTGAAGCATCACTTCGTTGGCACACACCATATCGGTGACTACTACAGTGCATCGATGTACGAGAGCGACGTGATGCAACTGCTCACCTCCGACCTCTTCAAACGCTACGACACGGCACTCCTCACCGGTGGTTCGATGATGTATATCGACGCCGTATGCAACGGCATCGACGACATACCCACCGTCGACGACGAGACGCGCGATTGGATGAAACAACGCTTAGCTGACGAAGGACTTGAGCGATTAGTAGCCGAACTGAAGCTGCTCGACCCAGAGCATTGGGCCATCGTCGACCGCAACAACCCACGCCGCGTTGTCCATGCCCTTGAGATATGCCACTGCACTGGCCAGACCTACACATCGTTCCGAAAGAGCGAGCGCAAGGAACGCCCATTCAACATCATGAAGATTGGTCTGACACGCCCACGTGACGTGCTTTACGAGCGCATCAATGCCCGCGTTCTCAATATGATTGACAGCGGACTTGAGCAGGAAGCACTCGCCGTCTATCCACAGCGCACAGAGAACGCCCTTAACACCGTGGGCTACAAAGAAATGTTTGAATACCTCGACGGACTGACCACGCTCGACGAGTGTATCTTCAAGATACAAAGCAACAGCCGGCGCTACTGTCGTAAGCAACAGACGTGGTTCAAACGCGATGCCTCCATACATTGGTTCTGCCCCGACAACATTAAAGAAATCATAAATTTCATAGATACAACCCTTGTAGGTTAAGCAAAATATGTACTTTTGCATAACAAAATAATAATCAATAACACACAGCATGTCGCAGACATGCGCAACTTGAAACAACCACAACAAAGATGAAAAAAGTAAAGCCCATTCTCATCTGGTGTCAGAAGAAGGTGCGCGCCTTCTTCACATGGTATCGAAACCTCTACAGAGGTCGCAAATGGTACACCAAGACACTCATAGGCATTGCATCATGCATCGTTGCCTTCTTTCTCTACCTTGGAGCCGTAGACATCAACTTACTTTGGCTCTTCGGTAAGTCGCCAGGCTTCAGTGCTATTAAGGAAGCTGTAACCAGTGAGGCTTCCGAAATATATAGCGACGACGGTGTGCTCATCGGCAAATACTTCAACGAAAACCGCACACCAGTAGAGTACGAAGACGTGAACCCTGCCTTCTGGAAGGCACTCATCGACACCGAGGACGAGCGTTTCTACAAGCACCACGGCATAGACTACACCGGACTTGTAGGTGCCGTAAAGGACGCTGTGCTACATCACGACGCACGTGGTGCATCCACCATCACGCAGCAGCTCGCCAAGAACATGTTCCGTATGCGTACCAACTACTCCACCGGACTGCTCGGCAAGCTGCCCGGTGTGCGTATGCTCATCGTGAAGTCGAAGGAGTGGATTATAGCCACAAAACTCGAGATGACGCATAGCAAGAAGGAGATACTCACCATGTACGCCAACACCGTCGACTTCGGCAGCAACGCCTTCGGCATAAAGACCGCAGCCAAGACCTACTTCAACTGCTCACCGAAAGAGCTCACCGCTGAACAGGCAGCAGTACTCGTCGGAATGCTCAAGGCTACCACCTACTACAACCCCATCGCCAACCCGAAGAACTCGCTGCGCCGACGCAACATCGTGCTCAGCAACATGGTACGCCATGGCGATTTGACACGTGCCGAGTACGACTCGATTTCGCAAATCGATATCGAACTCAAATATAGCGTTGAGAGCAACTACGACGGCACAGCACTCTACTTCCGCGAGGCGGTTGCCGATGAGCTACGCAAATGGTGCAACGACAACGACTACGACCTCTACACGTCTGGTTTGAAGATATATACCACCATCGACTCGCGTATGCAGAAATACGCCGAAGAAGCTGCCATAAAGCAGATGAAGCAGGTGCAGCGCAACTTCAATAACCACTGGGGCAATCAAGAACCATGGCAGGACGAACGCCACAACGTCATCCCGGGCTTCATCGAGGGCATTGCCAAACGACAGCCAGTGTACAAGTATCTGCTTGCACGCTTCCCGAACACCCCCGACTCTATAGAGTACTATCTCAACCGACCGCACAAAGTGAAGCTCTTCGACTACGAGCAGGGCACTATAGAGCGCGAGATGTCCACAATGGACTCCATACGCTATATGGTTCACTTCATGCACTGCTCGTTCGTAGCAATGGAGCCACAGACAGGTGCCGTGAAAGCATGGGTTGGCGACATCGACTTCAAGTCGTGGAAGTACGACAAGGTCACTGCAATGCGCCAGCCAGGCTCTACCTTCAAGCTCTTCGTCTACACCGAAGCTATGAACCAGGGACTCACGCCGTGCGACAAGCGCCGCGACGAGTACTTCTCGATGAAAGTGTTCGACAAAGCGCAGAACAAAGAGGTAACATGGGCACCGACCAACGCCAACGGCTACTTCACTGGCGACTCCATACCTCTTAAGGCTGCCTTCGCACGAAGCATCAACTCTGTAGCCGTGCGCCTCGGACAAGAGATGGGCATCACGCGCATCGCCGAAACTGCACATAAGATGGGCATCGAGAGTCCGCTCGATGAGACCCCAGCCCTCGCACTCGGCTCAAGCGATATCAACCTCCTCGAGCTTGCCAACGCCTATAGCACCGTCGCCAACGACGGCAAGTACGTGAAACGCGTACTCGTGACACGCATCGTCGACCGCAACGGTAAAGAGGTGTACAAGGCTCCGCTCAACGAAGAGCAGGTAATCCCGTACAAGAGCGCGTTCCTCATGCAGCAAATGCTCATGGGCGGCACACACGAGCCAGGCGGCACATCAATGAGCCTCAACGGATACGTAGGCAACTTCCGCGACACCGACTGGGGTGGCAAGACCGGTACGTCAAACAACCACTCCGACGCATGGTTTATGGGTGTCAGCCCGAAACTCGTCGTAGGCGCATGGGTGGGTGGCGAATACCGCTGCATCCACTTCCGCACTGGCGCACTCGGACAGGGCTCACGCACCGCACTCCCCATCTGCGGCTACTTCCTGCAGTCGGTGCTGGGCGACCCGGCATTCGCAAAGTATCGCACCAAGTTCGGCAAACCGAAGGACGACGACATCACCTCCGCAATGTACAACTGCCAGAGCTACTACATGCGCGAGAAGAACGACTCTACCAATACCGACAGCATACACGTCGAAGAAGAGATTGTGCTCGACGAGAATGGCGCACCAATAGAACGCCACTCCGCTACCGAACCAACAAAGGAAGGCTCGCCCGAGCAGCAACCTAATACGCACAAGCATCCCAAGGAAGAAGTCGTGAACTTCGACGACCTCTAAATCAATTCTGAATATCTATACTGATATATATATAATAAATGTGGGCATGGCGAAAAGCCATGCCCACATTGCTTTTTATCGTCAACGCTTCGACATTATTTTGGGGCCCTTTGGAGTTTTAGTGGAAAAGAATAAAATAATTTATTGCTGTCCGCTAAAACTAATAATTTGATTATTGGACTTTCAGCTCGCATAATATATAGGCAAGCCCCCATAACCATAGGTCCTTCACTTTTTTCAGTCACTCATGGTTATTGAACCATTTCTTAATATTTACCTGTACCATTGCAATATTTGCACTTACCAGTACCACTACATGTGCGGCAGTATCCGTTATTACAATAATTGCATTTTCTACCCATAGTTCCTACACCTGTTCCTGCGCATCGTGCACATTTACCCCTTAAGCAATTTGTAGCTGTACACTTGCCAGTTCCATAGCAGCCTGTACATTTTTTACTTCCGCCACCAGAACCACCAGAACCACCAGAACCACCACCACTATAGGTTGGCTCTTGCCTCAGAGTGTATTGCAACAATGACCCGTCATTCTTGCTAAATGTGTATGTGAACGTTTTGACATAACCAGATGTATTAGCGTTAGCCGTAACATTTAGTTTCCAATCTTTACCCCCAGAGTATTTATTTGTATAGAGCATTGTCCAATTAACACTCTGCTCTGATGGATATCTTACATTAATATTATTATTATCTTTATTATATACCAAAAAAGCTACAGTTCCCCCATTGGCTGGAATTTCTGAAGGTGGTACAATTTCAAATGTCATTCCCTTAGATTCTTGATATATCTTCACATCTATGCTCGACACTCCATTCCCTTTGCTATCGAGAGCGGTTAATCGAATTATCGCACTGCGTGATTCTGACATATCATTCCTATTGAGTTCAAATGTAAGTGAGGCTTTGTTTCCATATTGATTTACCGCATAATTCAACATCATGTTGCTATAATCAACGACATCACTTATCTTGATTTGCATTTCCTCAAAATAGTCTTTATGCCATAAGAATCTACTCGTTATATCAATTGAATGTCCAGCAGTTTCACTTCCATACCGATATACATCACCATTATATGTATCATCATTGCCGGCATCCAATGTTAGTATTCCTATGGGATTCTCCTGTCTATTAAGTAAAAATCTATCGTTATTGTCGGAATCAATGCCAACAAGCATCTTGCCATTTATTTCAACGTTTGTGAGCACATCTGTTTTTCCATCATACATCATTTTGATCGTTTTGTCCTTTTCAGAATACTCATACCGAAATGTCCACAAATCTTGCTCTACATCTTCGGTGTGCTCACAACCAATACCTGTTCCATCACTTTTGAAGACATAGACGTCATCATCGTCAACTGTCTTCCATGTTCCTACGATACCACTATTATTTTCACCATTGCCACTTTCTTCATCATCATTATCACTACATGATGCAAGCGGAATTAATCCTATAATAAATGAGAATAGGACTAATAAATTTAAATACTTCTTTTTCATAAGTTTTGTGTTTTTAGTTAATACTCATAATTACGCAACGTTATTATATGAATTATAATAATGCAAAGATAGTGTTTACATTTTGTTCGTGCAATACAAGTATTTAACGATAGTGCCTAAACATACTTATAGGTGGAATAAGTGGTTGAAATTTGCACCTAAGTGGTTAGTATTACCCCAGTTCGGGATAACCGAGTGTCTTTGACCATATTATTAGTTTTACCGGACAGCAATAATTAAAAACAATTAGTTGCAACGTGAGTTCGACTAATTCTCATCCCAAACCTCACGCCTTAATATACACGGGCGCATTCCGTGCGCCTTCTCTCCTTATCACGCCCTGCTCCACGAAACGCTTCAGCCACTTGCGTGCAGCCGTTTCGCGCAGCCTAAACTGGCGTTGCATCGTGCGACAGGTGATGAAATGGTTCGCGGAGAGGTAATCCATCAGAAGCGAGAGTAGCTGCTTCTCCTCGTACACCACCGACTTCGACGTGAGGCGCGCACGATGAAAACGCACCTTGCTGCTCACTTCCTGCAAGAGCGAAGCCTCTGGTCGGAAGTTGATATTGTGCAGGTGCAGGTCGCCACTACTCACCTTCTCCACCGCCTTGCCATCGGCATCGAGCTTCACGGAGAGAGAGAAATAGCCCACATTAGGAATGTAGAAGCGGTGTCCTTGCGAGAGTTCGCGCACCATCTGTTCGCGCAACTCCGACAGTGTTGCTTCTATATCGCCTTTCTTCAGCGTACTGTTGTCCTGTATCAGACGCTCCAACTGCTGCGCCGTCATTGGCGAGCCTTCAAAGATACGTGCGAAGTGGCGTGCTGTTCCGCTGCCTTGCGAATTGTTGATTGTGTGAATTTCGTAATTGATACTCATGTTTTTCTTTTTGTTAAGGTTAATATTATCTGTCTATTGTGCTTGCAAAATTACAATTCTGCGCAAGCGAATGCAAGTAAAAGAGCAAGTTTTTTCATCCGCGTCGGTCGATGCAGACATCTGCGTCGGTCGATGCGGACATCTGCGTCGGTCGATACGGACATCTGCGCCGGTCGATGCGGACATCTGCGTCGGTCGATGCGGACATCTGCGTCGGTCGATGCGTATCACGATAGCGATACAAAAAATCCCTCAACAAGGAACGTTTACAATTTGAAACATCACTTGTTGGGGGATTAATCTATAGTTTATCCTCTTTTAATGGAAAACTCTCATCGAGCTACCTTTACGTTATAGCGATTTGATAATTGCGTCCATCTCCACAAACTCCTTACCCATATTGAGGTTGAGGTAGATGGTGTAGAGCGGCATTGCCCACAAATCCTTGCGTGTTGGGGCAAGCTTGCGGTATGTCTGCATGTACTTCAGCGAATTGCGATAGAATTCGAGCATTTTGGTGCGCTCGGCGCGTGTGTGTTTCGGCGCGTTGTCTATCTTCACAGCCTGATTGAAGTAAGCCAAACCAGCGTTGAGATAAGCATCTGCAAGGCTGTCGTCGAGGGCGATGATAGCATCGCAGAGCTGTACGCACTCGTCGTAATGCTGCATGGTGAGCAGCACTGCGCTCTTGGCGAGCATTGCAACTTTGCTCTTTGCGTTGATGGCAAGCGAACGATTGCAAAGCGTGAGTGCCTGTGTGGTGTCACCACGCTGGAAGCGATAGTCGAACAGGTGGGTGAAGAAGTACTCAGATAGCGGATTTTTGTCGAAGCCCTTCTCAAGCGTAGACACATAACCGATGGTGTCGCCCTGGGCGCGATAGGTGTCGGCTACGTACTGTAGGGTGAGCTGTAGGCGTGCGGTGTCAGCCTCTGCCAAATCTTTATAGCGCAGAGTGGCGACAGGGTCATTGGCGCGATAGCCACTATAGAGGGCGTAGAATGCTGCTGAAGGCAGACGCTTGTCCTTTGTGGTGTAGTCGTAACTCTGAAAGAGTGGCTGCTCGGCGCAGTCGATGTAAGCCGAAAAGAGCGTGAACGCACGTTGATAGTTCTGCTTATTGAGAAAGAAGGAGCCTCCGGTGTAGAGGTTCTTGCGATAGGCGTCGAGGTATTCGGCGTTCTTGCGACGATACTTCAGCTGCACACGTCCGTTCTCGTTGGGCTGGGCATCAACAGAGTCGAGACCTTCGAGCACACCGAACATACGGTAGGCTGCCTCGAAGAGCTTTGCGGTGTCGGTCGACTGCTTGAGATACATCTGTTCGTTCACATCCTCATACTGCTTTTTTACCGCATCGAACAAGACAAGCCAAATCTTCTCGTTGCTCCTGTTGTCAGGATTGGCGAGCAGCGTACGCATCGAAGCCTCAGCTTCAACCGCCTTTCCAGCCTTTATTGCCGCTTTGGCTTGTGCCATCTCCTTCTTTTGCGCTGTTGCGGAAGCGAATGTGGCGAACACAAGCAATGTGACTAAGAATAGTTTTCTGAACATTTTATCCCGATTACAATCCACGGCATGTCCCACCTTATAATATATAGACAGTGGGACATGCCGCATGAGTTAATTAGTTTGCGCCGTTAAGACGTTCCAAGTTATAGTTGGTATTGTCGAGCATGTACGACCAGTTGGCACGCTGCTGACCTGGGTCGAGGTCGCGTGCCTTCTCGAAGCACTGCTTTGCTTGCTCGAAGAGGCTCTTCATCTGTGCAGCATCCTGCAGCTGAGCAGCCTTGTTGTTGTAGCAGAAGCCGAGGAAAGTGAGAGCGAGAGCGTCGTCCTTAGCAGCAACAGCCTTCTGCAGAGTAGCGATTGCCTCATCCCACTTGCTTGCGTTCATCTGTGCCTGACCCTTCACGAGGTTAGCCATGAAGTCGTTAGGATTAACAGCGAGGCGCTCAGCGAGGATAGCGTCCTGCTTGTCCTGCATACCGAGTGCACCGTAGAGCGGAGCAAGCACTGAGAAGATGCTCTCGTTTTCCTTGTCCTTGAGGTAGAGAGCCTCTACGTTCTTCAGACAACGCAGCGAGTCTTCCTTAGTCTTCATCTCCTGCTGCATAAAGGCAACCTTAACACCGAGTGCTTCCTTGTAAGAAGCTGTATCGTTGAGGGCTACGTCGCAATACTGATTTGCCTTGTCCATATCCTTCAGCTGATAAGCCAGACGAGCTGCGATGATGGCTACATTGCCCAGGTACTCGTCGCGTGTAGACTTATCCATGTCTGCGAAGAGAGGTGCTGTGTAGCTGTCTACGTATGCTGCGAAGTACTTGTAAGCTACGGTCTGGTCGTCGCCCTGGAGGCAGTCCTGACCTGCTATTACGAACTGGATGCGGTTAGGCCAGATGCGGTTGGCGTTCTTCTTGCGGAACTTAGGAGCCACCTTGCCCTTAGCGTTAGGGAGCTGGTCGTACTTGTCGCACTCGAGAGCGTTGTTAAGACCGTTGAGGAGAGCGTCAAACATGCCCTGCTTGTCGTAGGTCTTGTCGCTCTTCTGACCCATCTGCTCGAGAGTCTGGATCTCTACAGATGCAGCGTTCTCCTTGTTGAACTTGTCGAACGAGATATCGACGAGCTTGTTGTAACCCTTAGCCTTGTCTTCGTTGCTGAGCGAAGAGAGACAAGCGTTGAGACCGCTCTGTGCCTCAGCGTAGTCCTTTGCCTTGAGAACAGTCTTAATGTCCTGTGCAAATGCAGATGTGGCAGTTACTGCCAGCAATGCTGCTACAAATAATTTCTTCATAATTTTGAGTTTTGAGTTTTGAGTTTTTAATTATATAAGCCGAACTAAGCCTCTCTAAACCTCTCTAAGCCTCTCTAAGCCGTAGGAGGATTGAGAGGTTGAGAGGTTTCGTCGTCCTTGTCGCCCTCTACATCTGCCTCCTTCTCCGAACTCATCACCTTGCATACGCTTGCGATTACGTCGTTCTTCTTCGAGAGGTTGATGAGGCGCACGCCCTGTGTGGCACGTCCCATGACACGACACTCTGATACGGCGAGACGTATAGCGATGCCGCTCTTGTTGATAATCATGAGGTCGTTGTCGTCGGTGACGTTCTTAATGGCTACAAGGCGACCGGTCTTCTCTGTGATAGAGAATGTCTTCACACCCTTACCGCCGCGGTTTGTCTTGCGGTAGTCTTCTACCTGCGAGCGCTTGCCGTAGCCGTTCTCAGACACGACCATTACGGTCTCTGTCTCGGCGTTGTTCACAACAATCATACCTACCACCTCATCGTCGCCCTCGTCGAGCTTCATACCGCGCACACCAGTAGACACACGACCCATTGTGCGTATAGAGTCTTCGTCGAAGCGCACGGCACGTCCGTTGCGGTTGGCGAGGATAATCTCGTTCTTGCCGTTGGTGAGGCGCACGTCTACTACCTCGTCGCCCTCAACGATATTGATGGCGTTGACACCGTTGGTGCGCGGACGCGAGTAAGCCTCAAGGCTTGTCTTCTTCACCGTACCATTCTTCGTGGCGAATACTACGTAGTGCGACTTCACGAACTCCTCGTCGTTCAGTCCGCGCAGACGCAGCAGAGCATTGACAGAGTCGTCGGGATCGATGTTGAGCATGTTCTGAATGGCGCGACCCTTGAAGTTCTTGTCGCCCTCTGGTATCTCGTAGCACTTGAGCCAGTAGCAGCGACCCTTGCGTGTGAAGAACAGCATGGTCTGGTGCATCGTAGCCGGGTAGATATACTCGGTGAAGTCCTGATCGCGTGTGCGTGCTCCCTTCGAACCTACGCCGCCGCGCGACTGCTCGCGGAACTCGCTGAGCGGTGTGCGCTTGATGTATCCCATGTGCGACACGGTGATTACGACGGGGTCGTTCGGATAGAAGTCTTCGGCGTTGAACTCGTGCTCGAAAGGCTTTATCTCTGTGCGACGCTCGTCGCCGTACTTCTCCTTCACCTCCTGCAGGTCGTCCTTCATCACCTTCTTGCAAAGCTCAGGGTCGCTGAGAATCTGCTCGAAGTAGGCAATCTGACGCTCCAGCTCCTCAAACTCGGCGTGCAACTGGTCGATGCGCAGGCCGGTGAGCTGAGAGAGGCGCATGTCGACGATTGCCTTCGACTGCAGTTCGTCGAGTTCGAAACGCTTCTCAAGGTTGCGCTGAGCGTCAGACGGAGTCTCCGATGCGCGGATGATGCGCACCACCTCGTCGATGTTGTCGCAAGCGATAATCAAGCCTTCGAGGATGTGTGCACGCTCCTGAGCCTTCTTGAGGTCGTACTTTGTGCGGCGTATTGTCACGTCGTGACGGTGCTCTACGAAATACTTCACACACTCCTTCAGTGTGAGCAGACGCGGGCGTCCGTTTACAAGAGCAATGCTGTTGACAGAGAACGACGACTGCATAGCTGTCATCTTGTAGAGCTTGTTGAGGATTACATTGGCATTAGCGTCGCGCTTCACGTCGACAACGATACGCATACCCTGACGGCCCGACTCGTCGTTGACGTTAGAGATGCCCGTAATCTTGCCCTCCTTAACGAGGTCGGCAATGCCGGCAACAAGGTCGGCTTTGTTCACACCGTAAGGTATCTCGGTCACAACAATCTTGTCGTGAGTGTCGCCACTCTCTATCTCCGACTTTGCACGCATCACGATACGTCCGCGACCAGTTTCGTAAGCCTGGCGCACGCCCTGCAAGCCATAAATATATGCGCCTGTAGGGAAGTCGGGTGCCTGAATGTACTGCATCAGTCCGTCGGTGTCGATATCCGGATTGTCGATATATGCGCAACAGCCATCGATAACCTCGCAGAGGTTGTGTGTAGGCATGTTGGTAGCCATACCCACAGCGATACCGTTGCCGCCGTTCACAAGAAGGTTCGGTATCTTCGTAGGCATAACCGACGGCTCGGTAAGCGTGTCGTCGAAGTTGGGATCCATGTCTACAGTATCCTTCTCCAAGTCGTCCATGATGTGCTCGCCCATCTTCGAGAGGCGACACTCGGTGTAACGCATGGCAGCTGGAGAGTCGCCGTCTACCGAACCGAAGTTACCCTGTCCGTCCACAAGCATGTAGCGCATGTTCCAGCTCTGTCCCATACGCACCAAAGCGCCATAGACAGACGAGTCGCCGTGTGGGTGGTACTTACCGAGCACCTCACCAACGACGCGCGCACACTTCTTATAAGGGTTGCTGCTTGTGTTGCCGATACCGAGCATACCGTAGAGGATGCGGCGGTGTACCGGCTTAAATCCATCGCGAACATCAGGGAGGGCACGAGCCACAATCACCGACATACTATAGTCGATGTACGACTTCTTCATCTCCTCCTCAATGTTGATTTTCTGAACTCTGTCCAGATCAATTGTTTGATTTTCGTCCATTGATTTTTATAATAATTATTTCTTACTTCATTTTAGAGAGCGGTTTTCAAACAGAAAATCGCCTCAAATGCCTTTTATTTTCGCTATACGCGATTTTAAGACTGTCTTCAAGGGTGTAAAATTACAAAAAATATTTGGATTAACATTGCTTAGAGGGCTTAAAAAACGCGTTTTAAGAGATTTTATACCAACACTTCACCAGCTCGCCACCTCACCACTACAACATCAAACCTCACCACCACAGCATAAAACCTCACCATCTCACCACCACAACACCACAACATCTATGTTACAATTCCGTTAAAACCACATTTAAATGTTGTACGTTCGGATTATTAGGTATAACTTTGCACCCAAAACAAACAAAAGTAACACATGTTTCATCTTTCAGAATTTATTTTCTTAGGCGGCTTTATTGTGTTCATAGCCGCAATCCTCGTGCTCGACATGCTCGTTATCGACAAGAAAGCGCACGAGGTATCGATACGTGAGGCAGGCACATGGACTGCCGTTTGGATAACACTCGCACTCGTCTTCTCGGCTTTCCTTTGGTTCAAGGGCGACATGGTGCACGGCATAAGCAGCTTTGCCGACCTTAAAGCCGTGGCATCGGCGTATGCTCCGCACCTGAAGCTCGATCCGTCGGACTTCGAGGCGAGCCTGCAGCAGTATCGCCACTACATGACTATCAGCTACATATCGGGCTACCTCATCGAGAAAACGCTGTCTGTAGATAACCTCTTCGTAATGATGATGATATTCACGGCGTTCGGCGTAGGCAAGAACGAGTATCAGCATGTGCTCAACTGGGGAATACTGGGTGCAATCGTGCTGCGCTTCGTGTTCATCTTCCTCGGTGCGGCAATCATCAGTCGCTTCGACTGGGTGCTGTTGGTTTTCGGAGGCGTACTTATATATAGTGGTGTGAAGATGTTCCTCGACCGCAACAAGAAGGAGGAGATGGATGTTCAGAAGAATCCTATCGTGCGACTGCTCTCCAAAACCGGCCGCATACACACACAGTTTGAGGGCGACCGCTTCTTTGTGCGCAAGGCAGGCAGACTGCTCTTCACACCGCTCTTCGTGACGGTGCTCGTGATAGAATTCAGCGACTTGATATTCGCTTTCGACAGTATTCCGGCGGTATTCTCGGTGTCGCTCGACCCTTACGTGGTGTTCTTCTCTAACATATTCGCCATACTCGGACTACGCGCCATGTTCTTCCTCTTAGCAGCTATTGCCGACCGCTTCCGCTATCTGAAAACGGGCGTGTGCGTGCTGCTGCTCTTCATCGGTGCGAAAATGCTTATACATGAATGGGTGGAGATTGACGCTGTGACTTCGCTCTGCATCATCCTCGCAGTGCTCGTCGCAAGCATCGGTGCGTCGCTGCTGCCGCAGCGTAAGAAAGCATAGTATACATACTTGCGAAGATATAAAACATGCTTGCGAAAATATAAAAAAAGCGGGAAACAGTGTCTCTATAAGCCGGGTTCTGTTTCTCGCACTGCATTGCTGCGATGCGAGCCTTCTGTCATTTATCTACTACGCAGGTCGCCCTGCGTCTCCAGCATTCTACCCTCCACCGTCACTATGGTCGGACGGGACGCCCTCAAACGATGGTTTACATGAACTTGCAGCCCCCAGATGGTACAGCCCGATGATCGCCCACCGGCTGGTGGTCTCTTACACCACCTTCTCACCCTTACCACACACGAGGCGTGGCGGTTATTTTCTTCTACCGACACCTGCCGTCGCCGACAGCTTCTACTTTCGGAAGTGGGGTTCCCTGTGCTGCCCGGACTTTCCTCTCCTGCGCCTATGCGCAGCAGCGACAGAACCGAGACACTGTTTCCAACAAGATGCAAAGTTACGGAAAATTGCGCAAATAGGGCAATTTTCCGTAATTTATTTGAATAAAAGTAGACAATAAGAGTGGTCTACTCCATTAGAAATTAACGCCCAAACTGAGCGAGAGACTGCGATTGTGCGATGTGTCGAACTCGTCGTGACAGATATTGGCGAGACCGAGGTCGTAGGTGAGGTCGGCATAGAACAGGTCGTAAGTTACGCCGCAACCGAAGCGCAAACCGCCATCAAAATGCTTGAACATGTGCTTCGAGAAAGAATGAACAGCATCACGATCGGCAAAATTCTTCGACTTTCCGCCAATGCCCAACGCGAAGTAGCCACCGGCAAGTGGCTGCACCGAGAAGTGCTCGTTTATCTGTATGCCGTATTTCACAACGATCGGGAGTTCTAAATAGCGCAAACTATAGGTTATCTTCTTGCCTTCATAGAGATTCTTACCACCTTTTTCTACGTACATCAGTCCACCCTCAAGGAATACGGGGGCTTTCGGAGAGAGCTGCATACCGGTGAACACGCCAAAGTTTAGTCCGGTTTGTGTACTGCCTCCATCAAGTGCCTTGTCGTCAGAGTCGACAGTGGTAAACGACGGACCAAGGCGCAGACCCATGTAAACGCCCTCTCTACCGAAGCGGTCGTAACGATTGGCGTACATCGAGAAATCGCGTCCGCCACGATAGTTGTTGCCTTGATATCCCTGTGCCTCCATGGTAAGAACCGAGGTCAATAACACTATTGCTACAATTAAAAACTTCTTCATTTATAAAAACGTGTTTTGGTTAATGTTGCGAATTTACAACAATTTTGACTAATAACAAGAGTTTTATCCCTATTAATTGTTATGGATTTCCCTATTATGCCACAATTAAAGAATAAAAGAAAAGCTTTTAGCATATTGTTCCACGTTTCGGGGTTACGCCGTGTGCTTGATTTAAGTCATATTATGCGAGGTTTCTATTTTACGACTGCACCGTTAGCTGATTATTTGCGTAACTTTGCAGTATAAAATAAATAAAGGATAACCAGTTATATTTTATTTTCAGGATGCAAAAGAAAGAATCTTTCAGCAGATGGTTGCCCCTTGTAGGGCTTACCTTTGCCGTGTTCGTGTTCAACACCTCGGAGTTTATGCCTATCGGTCTGCTCACCGACATTGCCACCGACCTTAATATCAGCGAGGCTCGCGCCGGACTGCTCATCTCGGTGTACGCCTGGGTGGTTGCGATAATGTCGCTGCCACTGATGATAAAGGCATCGAAGATGGAGCTGAAGCGGTTGTTGCTGTCCATAATAGCGTTGTTCGTGGTGAGCCATGTAGGGTCGGCATTAGCCGAAGGCTATTACACGCTGATGCTCTCGCGCATCGGTGTGGCTTGCGCCCACTCTATATTCTGGTCGATAGCCTCGCCGCTCGCTGTGCGCACCGTGCCCGACGGAAAGCGTGCCTTGGCACTGAGTGCTATTGCCACAGGTTCGTCGGTAGCCATGGTTGTCGGTCTGCCGCTGGGTCGCGTGATAGGTCTCTACGTAGGTTGGCGAATGGCGTTCATGAGCATCGCCATCATCTCCGCCCTCATATTCGTGTTCATACTCGTGGTGTTTCCCAAACTGCAGAGCCGCGGCAAGTTCGCCTTCAAGCAGCTGCCCGAGTTGCTACACAACCGCGTGCTTGTAGGCGTATTCATTATGTCGGTGCTCTTCGCCACAGCCCATTACACCTGCTACAGCTACATTGAGCCGTTCTTGGGCAAGGTGGCAGCCATGTCGCCCGAAACGGTGACGCTGGTACTCATCGTGTTCGGCGGTTCGGGTATGCTCGGCAGTATAGCCTTCTCAAAATACTATATGGCTAACCCACGCCGCTTCATACTGGCGGTGACGTTAGGCCCCGCCTTGTGCATGATGCTGCTGCAGGCTGCGACTGCGGGCATGGCGTACACCCTCGCGGTCTGCATCTTGTGGGGAGCCATGGCTACGGCGTTCAACATAGCCTTTCAGGACAACACCATACGCTTTGCGCCGGAGAACGCCACGTCGATAGGCATGTCTATCTTTTCGGGCATCTTCAACCTCGGCATAGGCAGTGGTGCCTACGTGGGCGGACTGGTGGTGAGCCGACTGTCGATAGAATACATAGGCTACGCTGGCGGAGCTATCGGTGTCATTGCAACGCTTTACTTGGTGCTGCGCTACTTCCCCAACATGAGGCGCAGGGAGGCGGCGGAAATAAAACAAAAGTAAAAAAGGAGGGTTGGTTTTCTAATAGCCGTTAATATGTTAAATTGTAGTGTTAAAATGGGATAAAGATGCGTGTCAATTTGTCAGATTAACATTTTTTGCGTCTAAATTTGCAACCACGAAAACAGAAACGCTGTTGTTTTAACACAACATTGCACGCATAGAACGGCAATATGTCAGAATAAGCAGGCAGCGTTAAGTAGGTCGTAAACGATTAGAAAACAATAACAAAACAAGAAAATAAACAAAACTATGAAAAAGTATTCTAAGTATTTTGTTGTGGCAATGAGCACCCTCGCCTTTGCCTTTTCCACCGGAACATCAATCAAGGTGAACGCAACACCAGCCGCAGCGGCAGCCGTACCAGCACAGCCAGTCGATCTGACATACGCTGCGGAGAAGTCGCTGCCGTCGGTTGTACATATCCTCAGCACAAAGAACTCAAAGGTGCAGACCGTGGAGGTGGAGAACGACCCGTTCTCCGACTTCTTCTCTGACCCATTCGGTTTCTTCGGCAATCCACAAGGCAACGGTGGCAAGCAGCGTCGCAGCGTACGCACACCGAAGCAGCAGGGCTCGGGCTCGGGCGTTATAATCTCTGCCGACGGCTACATCGTGACGAACAACCACGTGGTGGCAGACGCTGACGAACTGACCGTGACACTCAACGACAATAAAGAATACTCGGCACGCATCATCGGCACGGACAAGGCTTCCGACCTGGCACTCATCAAGATTGACGGCAAGAACCTGCCAGCCATAACTATCGCCAACAGCGACGACATCAAGGTGGGCGAATGGGTACTCGCCGTAGGCAACCCGTTCAACCTTACGAACACCGTGACGGCGGGCATCGTGAGCGCTAAGGCACGCTCGCTCTATCAGAATGGTGTGGAGTCGTTCATACAGACCGACGCCGCCATCAACCCTGGCAACTCGGGCGGTGCTCTCGTCAACACACGCGGCGAGCTCATCGGCATCAACGCCATGCTCTACTCGCAGACAGGCTCGTTCAGCGGCTACGGCTTCGCAATACCAACGTCAATTATGAACAAGGTGGTGGCAGACTTGAAGCAGTACGGCACTGTGCAGCGTGCACTCATCGGCATACAGGGTCAGGATGTGAAGAACTATGTAGATGCTAAGAAAGACAAGGGCGAGGACATTGACCTCGGCACAATGGAGGGCATCTACGTGGCTAAGGTGACTGAAGAGAGCGCGGCTGAAGAGGCTGGCATGAAGGAAGGCGATGTCATCACTGCTATCGACGGCAAACCTGTAAACAAGATGGCTGAGCTGCAGGAAGTGCTCGCCAAGAAGCGCCCGGGCGACAAGGTGACTGTGACTTATCTGCGCGACAAGAAGAAGGCTACAAAGACCGTAACGCTGAAGAACGAGAAGGGCAACACACAGGTTGTGAAGAAGGCAGACCTCGACGTGCTCGGTGGCAACTTCCGCGCTATCACGAACGCACAGAAGGAACAGCTGAACATCGGCTACGGCTTGGAGGTACTGAAGGTGAACTCGGGCAGACTGAAGACCGCAGGCATCACAAAGGGCTTCATCATCCAGCGCGTGAACGACAACGCAGTGAAGACCATAGACGACTTGCAGAACGCTGTAAAGGAGGCATCTACAAGCAAGGATCCGGTGCTCTATATCCAGGGCGTTTATCCTACGGGCAAGAAGGCTTACTTCGCCGTGCCTTTGGAAGACTAAACAAATAGGAGCCTACGACATTCCTGTCGTAGGCACTACAAGGAAAAAACAACATGCCTACGGCATTCCTGCCGCAGGCACTACAAGGAAAAAACAACATGCCTACGGCATTCCTGCCGCAGGCTCTACAAGGAAAAAACATGCCTACGGCAGGAATGCCGTAGGCTCCTAAGGTACATAGCGGAGGACTCAGAAAAAACCCTCCGCTATTTTTTTGCTGTCAATTTAGCATCCGCATCGGTCGATGCAGACATCTGCGTCGGTCGATACGAGCATCCGCGTCGGTCGATACGAGCATCTGCGTCGGTCGATGCAGACATCCGCGTCGGTCGATGCAGAACAAAAAAAGCAACTACTACATTATTAGTTTTACCAAACAGCAATAAAAATAAGTAGATTAAAATTTGCTGCAACCAATAGAAATAACTAAATTTGCAGAATGATGCGCGCAAAGCGCACCCACCCTTTTAACAATAAAATAATATCAAAAAAAGCAACACTTAATGAGACAACTGAAAATCATCAAATCGATTACCAATCGAGAGAACGCCTCACTCGATAAGTATCTTCAAGAGATTGGCCACGAAGAGCTGATTTCTGCAGAAGAGGAAGTGGAGCTTGCACACCGCATAAAGAACGGCGACCGCAAGGCTCTTGAGAAGTTGACAAAGGCAAATCTGCGTTTCGTAGTCTCTGTTGCTAAGCAATATCAAAACCAAGGCCTCTCGCTGCCCGACCTCATCAACGAGGGCAACATCGGACTGTTGAAGGCAGCTGAGAAGTTCGACGAGACGCGTGGCTTCAAGTTCATATCCTACGCCGTGTGGTGGATCAGACAGAGCATCCTGCAGGCAATAGCCGAGCAGAGTCGCGTGGTACGATTGCCACTCAATCAGGTGGGCAGCGTGAACAAGATAAAGCGCATACTCAACCAGTTCGAGCAGGAGAACGAACGCCGACCGAGCATCGACGAGATTGCAGAGCAAACCGACATGCCGCACGAGAAGATCGAGGACGTGCTAAAGGTAGATACACACCAGGTAAGCGTAGACGCACCGATGACCGAAGGCGACGGAGCAAGTATGCTCGACTTTATGCCGAACGACTCCGAACCATCGACCGATAACGAACTCGTGATGGAATCGATGCGCGAAGAGATTGCACTCGCCCTGTCGGTTCTCAACGAACGCGAACGCAATGTGGTGGAAGCCTTCTACGGCATCAATCAGCCCGAATGCACAATGGAAGAGATTGGCAATAAATACGGACTCACACGCGAACGTGTACGCCAAATCAGAGAGAAGGCGATACGCAAACTGAAACAGAATACAAAGAACAAGCTGCTCAAGGCTTATCTTGGCAGATAACGATAACACAACGAAAGAAATGAAAATACGCACAATCCTGGCATTGGCAATGCTGCTCATGCCGTCGCTTATCTTCGCACTGCAGAAGCAAGAGCGACTCTACGTCTACGGAATAGCCACATCGTTCAACGATTCAACGGTGTACATCACGGATATACAGCAGCTCGACTCGGCTTGGGTAGATGCAAAAACCGACTTTCTGTATAGTCGCAACAACTACTCTTATCAGTTGCGCGAGCACCTAAAAGCCAACGGATGCGCCACACCTACCTGCGTCACCGTCTTCGCCAAGAAACGTAAGCAGATAGAGAAGAAATACATGGCTACAAAGAAGCGCTACACAACCAAGGGACGCTACAACGTGAAATCAATAACAAAACACGACTTTACGTACTCATGTATCGTACCGGATGACAGCGAGCGCATAGATTTGCAGAAAAAGAAGTCGAAGAAGAAATAAATGAACAACATATCTGAATACTGCATCGCAGAACATAACATAAGGGTTGTTTTCACAGCAAACGACAGAAACAGCCCAGAATTGATAGCGTCGTTTGAGCCTTTCAGAACGAAAGGTTCAAACGACGATTTTCTTTTTACACTACACGTAGACGACACGCTAAAACCCATAACGAAAGAACATCGCGAACGTATAGACACCTTCGACACAGGCAACGGCGACACCATCGTCGACCAACTCGACAACGGAGGCTATCAGTACATACTAAAGGACATAGAAGGACGCAGCTGCTGTCTGCTACAGACCAACAAGGATTTCAGCGAAGGCGTGTGCGCACTGAACGGCAACGAACAGATGCGACACTTCGGACTGAACAACGCACTGATGATGCTCTACGCCTTCCGCAGCAGCTTCTTCCACACACTGCTCATACACGCCTCACTCGTCAGAAACAACGGCTACGGCTATGCGTTCATCGCAAAAAGCGGCACCGGCAAGAGCACACACACGCAACTATGGCTGAAGCACATCCCCGGGTCGGATCTGATGAACGACGACAACCCTATCGTGCGCGTCATCGACGGACGCACATTTATCTACGGCAGTCCGTGGAGCGGAAAGACCCCTTGCTACCGCGACGTGAAGGCACCACTCGGAGCTATCACACAGATTACACGCGCCAAGAGCAACAGCATAGAACGTTTGTCGCCAACAATAGCCTTCACATACATACTGCCCGCATGTTCCACAATGAAGTGGGATAAGACAGTATTCCGCAATACCTACGACACGGTTATCAAGGTTATCGAAACCTCACAATACGTCTATGTACTACACTGCCTGCCCGACAAAGAGGCTGCAGAAGTGAGTTTTAATACACTATCCGCACCGCATCAACAAAACATCACCTCACCATGCCAATCCAAAGCAAACAGTTCAACAACGCGCAACTGATACCCCATTTCGTGGAGCTACTCAACCAAGGACACACCGTCACGTTCAAGCTGCGCGGCTTCAGTATGCGACCCTTTCTTGAGGACGGACGCGACTGCGCGATACTCAGCAAGCACACCACAGTGCATCGTGGCGACGCAGTGCTGGCAGAGATTAGTCCAGGCACGTATGTGCTACACCGCATCGTGAACATCGACGGCGACAAGGTGACGTTGCGTGGCGACGGCAATCTGCACACCGAACAATGCTCACTCGCCGACATTCGCGGCATAGCAACAGCGTTCTACCGCAAGGGACGAAGCACTCCTGACTACACATCGGGACGAAAATGGCGCATCTATTCGGCTATCTGGACACGTCTGCTACCCATCCGCCGCTACCTACTGTTCATATATAGAAAAGTAAAAAAGTAAAAGAGTAAAAAAGTAAAAAGTAGGAGTAGGAGGTATGGGCATCTTGCCCATACCACGCACCCATAAAGCATTTAAAAGGAAAAAAGTAAAAAAGTAAAAGAGTAAAAAAGTAAACAGTAGGAGGTATGGGCATCTTGCCCATACCACGCCCCCACAAAGCATTTAAAAGAAAAAAAGTAAAAAGACAATGAAGATAAAGAAAGGATTCGTCCTTAGGGACATTTGCGGCGAGAACATAATCGTTGCAGAAGGCAAAGAGAACATCGACTTCACAAAAATCATCAGCATGAACGAGAGTGCAGCTCTTCTTTGGGAAGGCGTAAAGAACAAAGAGTTCGACGCAGAAACGCTCAAAGAGCTGCTATGCGAGGAATACGACATCGACAACGCTACGGCGGAGAACGACGCAAAAGCACTACTCGACAGCTGGATAAAGGCAGGAATAGTTGAGTAATACCAAAAACGGCATATCCCTTGTTTGAGATATGCCGTTTTTTATGACTTCAATATATACAAAAACTTAGTACTTCAGAACCTTGGCAGCCACATTCTTAAACTGAGGCATCGCCTTTCCGATAGAAGCACCGATGTAAGTAGGATCGCAAACCACATACTTCTTTCCACCAACAGTGACGAAGTCGCCCGATACATTCTCGTTGAAGCATACTGCAGTAGCAATATGATTAGGATAATCGAGCAATACAACATCGAGCTTCAGCAGATTGCGCACCAGATACGAATAGAGTACAGAACGATCTTCGCAGTCGCAATACGGATAGTAGAAGAGTTCCTCAACGAAGAACGGCTTCTCATAACCGAACTGCTCTTGGTCGGTAGCGTACTGGAAGCCGGTCTGCACAAAATTGATGAGCAGATTGGCTGCCTCTGCCTCACTCTTTCCATTTACTAATGGTGCGAGTGTTGAGAGCACCTTGCTGGCAACAGATGGGTTCACTTCGGCGTTCACATACACGCTATAGTCGCACTGCGGCATACTGCCATAGAACTCCATCAGCGATTTCGGAACGTCTACAGACACAGCAACCGAACCCGAACGATTCTTATGTACTGAATTCACCATACCAGCATTAAGTGCTGGAGCATGATTAACCTGCATGTTCAGTTTGCTCTTAGCCTTCGGCGAATCCTCTTGACACATATAGAACTGGCACGACTCATTACTTGTGAGGTTGTAATAGTTGAGTCCGTCCTTTGTAAAGTATGGATGACCATAGACCTGACAATCAGCAGCAACGAACAGAAGCATCTGATTGCGATCGGCACGGCGCGCCATCTTCGACTTGTAGCCAAGCTCGTTGAGCAGGAATTGCTGCATCACAACAGCGGCGTTCTCATCAGTGCAGAGTGTCTTAGAGGCTTCACGAACGAAGAGGAATATACCCCAATCGTTGAGGTTGAGCTCCTTCTTCACCTTACGACAATCGTCTACCAACGCCTTATAATCGGCCTTGCACATTGCCTCGTAAGCATCAGCAATGGCGTTCTCACGCATATTGCCTATCGAACAAACACCTTTCAACGACTTGTCGACATACACCTTCTGTCCACAGAAGTTCACCATCTGCTTGTCTGAAGAGGCCGTAAAGAGCTCACCCGTAGGTGCTGACGGCTTAACTGCCGGAGGTGTTACGGGAACAACAACAGGCTTGGTTGTTGGAGCTGCCGGTTGAGCGTTCGGGCAAGTCGGCTTAGCGTTCGGGCAAGTCGGCTTGGTTGCTGGAGCAGCAGGCTTAGCGTTCGGGCAAGTCGGCTTGGTTGCTGGAGCAGCAGGCTTAGCATTCGGGCAAGCAGGCTTAACATTCGGGCAAGTCGGCTTGGTTGCTGGAGCAGCAGGCTTAGCGTTCGGACAAGCAGGCTTAGCATTCGGGCAAGCAGGCTTAGCGTTTGGACAACTCGGCTTGGTTGCTGGAGCAGCAGGCTTAGCGTTTGGACAAGTCGGCTTAGCGTTCGGACAAGTCGGCTTGGTTGCTGGAGCAGCAGGCTTAGCGTTTGGACAGGTCGGCTTAGCATTCGGACAAGTCGGCTTGGTTGCTGGAGCAGCAGGCTGAGAAGTTGGAACTGGAGCTGGAACTGGAGCTGGGGTTTCAGGCTTTACCACTGGCTTAGGCTTTTCACTCTCGGTGTCCACTGGCTGGCGTCGCTTGTTAGTATTGTCAACCTTCTTTTGCGGCTTGTCAAACGTCACCTTTTCACCTCCATCGATCACTCTTCCCTGAGGACGCTGTTTACTCTCTTTAGTCGATTGTCCGAGAATTTCTTCAATAGTAAGCTCTACGGGAGTGGTATCAGGATCCTTCTTCTCGTCGTACACAACGGGCTTAACAGGCTCAGGCTTAACACGCTTCTCCACGGGCTTTTTAGAGTCGAACTCTTTCCACGGATTGCGTAAGAAACTAATGAATTGCTTGTTTGCATCATCGATAAACTTATCAAACGATGCTATTTCACTATTCACAAAGTCATCGAAATCGTCTACAACTTGTGCCTGAGTCCCCATACAACATGTTGCGCAGAAAGCTAATAATATAAATCTTTTCATTTGTACGGGTTTTATTTTAATGGTTATTATCTAAAAAATCCGAAGAAGAGCAGACAAATCTACCCTTCTCCGGATTGATTACAATATCTTCAAGATATTACTCGTCCATTTCAACAGGGTCGCCGATGAACTCCTCAACCTGCTGTGAGAGATCGTTAAGAGCTGCCTTCTTCTTTGCCTCCTTTGCAGCAAGCTCACGAGCCTTCTTAGCAGCTGACTCATCGATAGTCATGTACACCTGGAACTCCTTAGAGCCGCCCTTCTCGCGAACGAGAGTGAAGTGCATCTTAACGAGACCTGCAATCTTTGTATTCACGCCCATCTCATAAGCAGCACCGAACTTATCGATTTCTTCCTCCGACATACCTTCTGCGTCTGAAGACATAATGCTCTTCATCTTACCAACTACCTGAGCCTTAGCACGGCTTGCGTAGCTTGTGATACCGTTCATCATAGCGTTCTCACGACCAATCTTAGGGTTCTTGCCTACAGCAATACCAGTAAGAACGAGGTGGTTATCCTCATCAGCCTCTACATATGTGCGATACTTTGTAAGCGCATACTCCATTGTAGAAGCTGTAGCAAGCAATGACCAACCTGCCTTCTTCCACTCCTTACAAGTCTTCTTAATATCCTTCTTCAACATTTTCGACTGAGCGAAAGCTGCAGATGAACCACAGAAGATAAGTGCGATAGCCAATAATACGTTAAAAATTCTCTGTTTCATAATAGTCAAGTTTTAATTGTTATAAATTTAATTGTTACCTATTTCTATTTCATTACTCCCCATTGGTTTTCTATTTCATTACTCCCAGTTGGTTGAGTATGGCAATGCTACCTTTATTGGTTCGATTGCTCCTGTGTCTGGGTTTACTACATTGAGCGTGCCCTTCACAAATCCGAAGTCGTTCTTCTTTACTTGACGAAGCGAATACTCGCCCTGTGCCAGCATCTTTATCTGGATGAGCCCCTTTGTAGAGTAGATTGCGTCAACGTTATCGAAGACGAGTGGCACTGCAATATCAGGCACATTGAGCTCAAAACTCTTCACTGCGAACTTATTGCCGTTGCGGTTGTTCACAGTAAGACGCACTGTTACGTCCGTGACTTCACGTTCTGCAGCATCTACCATAGCTGCTGTAAGCAGCACCTTACCCTCCGGTGCGATAGAGAACTTCTGACTGCCAAAGCCACTACCGGCTTCTGTGAGCGAAATCTTATAAGTGAGACGTTTGCCCTCAAGACGAAGCATTACGTCAATAGTATTCTCTTCGTCCTCAATACACTCGCTATCATCGTATGTAACGAGGAATGTGCCGTCGGTTGTTGGACGCACGTTGAGCTGAGTCACGCTGCTCGACTTCACTGTCGGCAATGTAGACACCTTAACAGGTCTGCCTTTCAGGAGCACCTGACAGCTATATTGTCCACGTTTAACAAACTTACCTGTGAGTGTGAGCGCATCGTAGAGCTGAAGATAGCGCTTCTTCAAGCCTTCCACCTGCTCAAGGCGTACATCGTCGAAGAAGTAGGCCTTCAGAGCGTTGAGCTCAGTAGTAGCAGCTTTGATATCTTCTACCGACTCAATGTTGTCTATCTTCTGTGCCAAAGCCTCGTACTTAGCGGTCATCTCCTGGTCGAGAGCTTCAAACTCTGCCTGCAGTGTGCGCTGTTCGCGACGAGAGTAAGGATAGAGCACCGAATACTCGTAGTAGCTCTTACCCGTCTTCTTGTCCTGAACACGCTGCCAGTATATTCCAGCAATCTTGTTCGACGAGATACCTTTAAGGAAAGGTAAGTTAGCCGACTTGATCTTCGAGAGACGTGTAAATTCATCGCGCGACTGCACGTTGTCGTCCTCCACTATCTCGCTCGACTCATTGCGCTGCGACACGCTTACGTTGCTTGCTACAGAGAGGATGATGCGCTCTGTAACCTCAGCCATTGCCTTCACCTGCGCATCTGCTATAGTATTGGCGGTAACGGTGACAACAAGTGCACTTGGGTTAGCCGTATTGACCCACTCAGGAGCTTTTTTGGCGCTACGCTCCACAACTTTTGTCTGTGCTAATGACATACAGCATATGGCTACGAGCAGACACAAAGTCAATGATATTCTCTTCATAATAAGTTGTTTAAATTTTATCGTTAGTATCAGTAAATGTATTGGGTAGTTTTTATCACCAATCCACCTTCAAGTTGCGTATCTCTACATAACCATTGCGCACTTTGAGTTTCATGTATGAAATAGTCTCAATCGGGTGATCATAATTGACGATGTAGAAGTCGTGCTTCAAATTGACACGAGCTGGCATACTAATCCATTCGTACGATGAACCATTTGCTATAACAGCTTTGTTCTCGCGTGGAAGTTCTTTACCATTGTCGTCAATAACTACATCCAATGATATATCGCCATTCGCAATGTTCACATTCTGGTTGACATATTCGGCTTTGAGTGTGATGCGGCGTTGTGTTGGCTCACCCTTACAACTGAGAATACGGAACTCGAGGTCATTCATAGAGATTGTTATCTCGCACTTAGGAGCAGCGGGAGCTTCAGCAGGCACTGGTTTCTCCACAATTTTCTCCACAACAACGGGTTTCTCTACCACCTTTTCTACTACGACCGGCTTCTCTACCACCTTTTCAACAATCACAGTGTCCGGCTTTGTTCCCAACTTTGCAAGAATTTGCTCCTGCAGAGCGTAAGCCTGATCATAGCATGGGATATTGGCAGTGGCAGCAGAGAGATAGCTAATAGCTTCTTTGTAACGCTGCTGATTGTAAAGTGCTTTTGCTTTCTGCAATATGAAAGCGCAATTGGTAGAATAGTACTCTTCAATCTTCTTGCGTGCAGTATTGATGAATTGCTTATAGGCAGGGTCTGTCACTTTGATGCCCTTTATCATCGACTTCATAGCCTTATCCTTGCTACCAAGCGATTCGCCCTCCAATTCAATTGATGTGCTGTAATATTCGGCACCATCGATAATATTCTTGGCAATGAGCACTAACTCGCCTTGTGCGATAGGCACATCAAGCACGACACCATCCTTAGTAGAGATAATCTTCTCTACAGATATAGTTGGCTCTATGGCAAACACATTATAAAGATCAGCAGCACCAGCTCCATTGCGATCGAACACCTGACGAAGCTTCAAGTCGAGGGCGTTGGTCACAGATGCTGACACACCATCTGCCTCAGCCTTCAATATAGAGAACTGAATATCGGTTTGCGCCATTGCAATCGTTGCAGATAGAAAGAATACAATTTGTAATAGTATTTTCTTCATAAAGTCGGTTATTTAGTTATTTTGAGTACAAAAGTATTAAATAATATAATAAAGTCCAATTTTTTTTGAATAATATACAAAAATAAGGTGGAACTTTAACAATTCCACCTTATTCTATTATATATAGTATTTTTACTCAATCACTACGAGCGGAGAGTCCTCAAGTACGCTCTCGCCAGTCTTCACGCAGATAGCCGTCACCTTTCCGTCCTTCTCAGCTTCGAGATTGTTAGCCATCTTCATTGCTTCGAGCACAACGACTACGTCGCCTACCTTCACCTCGTCGCCTACAGCAACCTTAATTTCGGTTACTACGCCCGGCAGCGGAGCCTTGAGTGCATTGGCTGTGTTCACGTTGGCAGCACTTGCTGTCTCGCCTTCCTCTGCTTCGGCAGCCGGCTGACCAAGCACTACCTTCTTCTTCTCGGGCTCAGCCTCCTGCTCCATCTCTACCTTGAAGGCCTCACCATTTACGGTTACGTCGGCGATATTGCCCTCAACGTCTTCTATCTGTACCTTGTACTCCTTGCCGTCGATTGTATATTTAAACTCTTTCATTTCTTTTTTATGGTTTTGCTGTTAAACTTAAGAACTTGGCGTTCCACATAGTCTGACGCGGCTGTATGGTGATGAAGCCCGGTTCTTTATCGTGTACGTTGTTGCCCTGATACTCATATAGAGCCATGGCAATGGCAGCATATATATTCTTGTCCATACCTGTATATTTGTTTACTTGTAACCTTGTCTACTTGTTTACTCGTCTACTTGTAAAACAAATTACATCGGCATACAACCATGCTTCTTAGCTGGCAACTGCTGACGCTTTGTAGCGAGCTGTGCCAGACCGCGACAGATGCGGAAACGTGTGTTGCGCGGCTCGATTACGTCGTCGATATAGCCGTAAGAAGCTGCCTCGTACGGGTTTGCGAACTTCTCAGTGTACTCGTCTTCCTTCTCTGCGAGGAACGCCTGAACGTCTTCGCCAGCCTCCTTCTTAGCTTTAGCTTCCTTGCCGCAGAGGATTGCAACAGCACCGCTTGCACCCATAACCGCAATCTCTGAAGACGGCCATGCGAAGTTGAGGTCTGAACGCAACTGCTTGCAGCCCATAACGATGTGCGAACCACCGTAGCTCTTGCGCAGAGTGATTGTAATCTTTGGAACGGTAGCCTCGCCGTAAGCGTAGAGCAACTGTGCACCGTGCTGAATAACGGCGTTGTACTCCTGACCTGTACCTGGCAAGAAGCCCGGCACGTCGACAAGCGACACGATAGGAATGTTGAACGCATCGCAGAAGCGCACGAAGCGTGCTGCCTTACGGCTTGCGTTAACATCGAGAACGCCTGCGTAAGCAGCCGGCTGGTTGGCTACGATACCAACGCTCTGACCGTTGAAGCGTGCGAAACCGATGATGATGTTCTTAGCGAACTTAGGCTGTATCTCGAAGAACTCGCCGTTGTCGGTGATGGCACCGATAACCTTGTACATATCATAAGCCTTGTTCGGGTCGTCGGGGATAATCTCGTTGAGAGAGTCCTCCATACGGTTGATCGGGTCGTTGCACTCTACGCGCGGAGCCTCTTCGGTGTTGTTGCTCGGGATGAACGAGAGCAGGCTCTTTATCATCTCGATAGCCTCTTCCTCTGTCTTTGCAGCGAAGTGTGTCACACCGCTCTTCGTAGCGTGAACCGATGCACCGCCGAGGTGCTCAGCGTCGATGTCCTCGCCCGTAACGGTCTTCACTACCTTCGGACCTGTGAGGAACATGTATGATGTCTGCTCCTTCATTATGATGAAGTCGGTGAGAGCCGGCGAGTAAACTGCACCGCCTGCGCACGGACCCATGATAGCCGAGATTTGTGGGATTACGCCCGAAGCGAGGATATTGCGCTCGAAGATTTCGCCGTAGCCAGCGAGGGCGCAGATGCCTTCCTGAATACGTGCACCGCCCGAGTCGTTCATGCAAATAACTGGTGCGCCCATGGTCATAGCCATGTCCATCACCTTGCAAATCTTCTGTGCCATTGTCTCAGAGAGCGAACCGCCGTTGACGGTGAAGTCCTGAGCATATACGTAAACCAAACGGCCGCCAACTGTAGCGCTACCTGCTACGACACCGTCGCCATAGTAGTGCTTCTTCTCCATACCGAAGTTAGTACAACGATGCTTCTTAAACATGTCGTACTCCTCGAACGAACCTTCGTCGACGAGCATCTCGATGCGCTCGCGTGCTGTGTATTTGCCGCGTGCGTGCTGCTTCTCAATAGCTTTTTCGCCGCCACCGAGACGAGCCTGTTCGCGCTTAGCGACCAGTTCCTTGATTTTTTCTACTTGTTTGCTCATAATTTTATTTTGCTATTTCTTTGTTCTTTCTTTAGCGTATGAAATCGCGTATATACTATTTAGAGTGCAAAATTACTAAAAAAAGAACAAAGAAGGCTATATCATTGATATAAATTTTGTTACTGCGTTATTTCGTTTGTGCCGACACTGGCTTCTGCCTGCCTTACTTCATGCTGTCGTCGACGAACGAGAAGGGCAGCAAGTCTTTAGCCGACTGCAGGCTGTAGACGCCTTTTTTGCCGTAGAGCAGCACGCGGATGGGTTTCTTGTAGCGGTCTTCCACACCGAGTATCACCTGGCGACAGGCTCCGCATGGACTCACAGGCTCGTCGAGCAGTCCGCCTGTGTTGCGTGCCGCGATAGCGAGTGTCGAAACGGGCTGGTCGGGATAGTTTGCCTGTGCTGCGAAGATGGCTGTGCGCTCGGCGCACGTGCCTGATGGGAATGCTGCGTTCTCTTGGTTTGCACCTGTTACGATGGTGCCGTCGGCGAGGCGCAATGCTGCTCCTACGTAAAAATTGCTGTACGGAGCGTATGCGCCGTTGGTGGCTTCCAACGCACGCTCTACGAGTTCGCGGTCAGCAGCGTTCAGTTCGTCGAGCTGATAGTGCTCAACGCGAATGTTGATGTTTATTTCTTTCATAGTTTAAAGGTGGTGGTGAGATGTTGTTGTGGTGAGGTGGTGATGATGGGGTGAGATGGTGAAACATCACTCTTGCGGATTAGGTTCTTCGGTCTTTTCCTCCTTGAATTCGTATGCTCCCACGTCGGGTCGCTCGTCGCGCGGCATGGCGTTGCGGTCGGTCTTGGTAGCCGTAGCTGGGTCGGCGCGGTCGATAGCCACTGATGTCTTTGCGAGTCGGAAGTCGTAGTCCTGCTTGTCGCCGTCCACCTTTCGGAAGTGGTTGGTGCAGACAGAGTCGGCATTCTCTTTCTCCTCGAACACTACGTTTACGAAGTGCGGCAGTTCTTCCTCGTCCGTCACCTCGGGGGTGCGTATCACGCAGTTCTCAAACTTATAGTTGAAAGCGTTCGGTTCTGCGGCATCCTCGCCCGTAGCATCCTTCACGGGCTTTCCGCCCATCATCTCGTCTGCGCTGTAGCCCGTGATGAGCGTGTTGCGACAGACGAACTGCTGCAGCGGATGCTTCAGAGCCGAGAAGTTGAGCGCACTGGCGCGGTTGGAATCGAACGGATAGAACTGTGCCAGCGTGCAGTTGTTCACCTGCACGTCGCCTCCGTCCACGCCCAAGCAGTTGTTGAGTGCGTTCGTCAGCTGCGAGTTCTCCACCGTCACCTTCGATTTCTCTACATACAGCGCGTGTCCCTGACAGTTGTGTATGGTAGAGTTGGTTATGGTGAGCGTCTGCCGAGCCACATCCGACGAGTCGACACGCACGCCATGGAACGCGCTGTGCAAGTCGGTGAACTCCATCCGGTTGTCGTACGACTTCTCCAGGAAGTGCACGCCGTTCCATAGTCCGCTCATGCGGTCGTATGGCAGATAGTCGAACATATGGTCGAGGCGGTCGCCACGCAGCGTGACGGGCTGGTCGGCTGTGCCCTTGCATACGAGTCGTCCCTTCACATCGATGCCCGCTCCGTCGTGGAAGAAGAGCGTAGCGCCCGGCGCTATGATGAGCGTAGCGCCCTCCTCTACGGTCATCGGTCCGTAGACTACGAGCGGCTTGCCGGCAGTTATAGTGTAGTCGGTCGTGATAGTCTTGCTGCGAACAAAGTCGGCATCCCACGACCATGCGTTGAGCACCACCTTCTGCTCCACTCCACTCTCGAGTGCGAACACGAGACGGTCGTTCAGTTCCTTCGGTCCGTCGCCGTGGTTCACGGCTGTAGTCACCTCCACGAACACGCGTATGCTGTCCTTGTTGCGCACCTCTATGCCGTTTGCCTTGTAGCCCTGTTCCGGACTCAGATATACGCCGTCTACATTCACACGAAATCCGTTCTGGTTGCCACCTTCGAGGCGCACGGATGTGCAGCGCAGTCCTTTTCCCGAGCGGTTGCTCACCCAGAAGTCGCGCGTCGACGACGGCACGGTAGAGAACACGGTGTCAATGCGCACCGTGTCGGTAGAGAACGTGAGCAGGTTGTTCGGCGATGTTGTGAAATCGTCGATATCGTCGCATGCGCTTAAGCCGAACACGCCCAGCACACACATTATTATATATATATGAATATGTTTCATCGTAATAGATATAACGCAGAAACGGCGGTTTTATTGTATCTTCAGATACAAAAAACGGTTGCACGTGCCCGAAGGCTCATGCAACCGCTTCTTATATTTCGTTTTATTACTATTGTCTGAGCAAGCTCACTTTTATTTTGTGAGGTTGATCTTGTTGTTTACATTTACAGCCTCTGCAACGGCTGCACAACAAATTGCGAAGATAAATCCGAAAATCATCATAATCTTAATCCTTTCTTTTTTAATTGTTATCCTTACTTGTGTTTTTCTGTGTTTCCCATTTGTTTGCTCCTCAGCGCAACAGTGCTTTCAGCACTTGTTACTTCTTGAGGCTGATCTTGTTGTTTACCTTTACAGCCTCTGCAAGAGCTGCACAACAAATCGCAAAAATAAAACTAAAAATAACCATAATGTTACCCTTTCTTTCTTTAATTCTTACTTTGTTATCCCTAATTACGCTTCTCTTTCTTGCCTTTCGGCAATCGTCAGCCACGCTTTCAGCGCAGCCTCGTCGTTTATTTCTGATGCAAAGGTAGTGCTATTTGTGTTCGCACACAAATATTAATTCGTTTATTTTTCAAGTTGTCGTATATTTTTGATGTTAGTCAAGTAGTTGTCGTAAATTTGCATTTTTGTCATATCGCTGCAATACATTTGTAGCCAAAATGGCAGAACGAGAACAAAATAAGATGAGGCAAATCGTAGGAGGCTACAGCATTCTTGCCGTAGCCATTAGCAACTTGACATTAAAATATTTGCAATGGCTACGGCAGGAATGCCGTAGCCTCCTACTAAACCTATGAAAAAGTCATCGGGCGGCGGACGCAATCTGATTGGGCAGCGGACGCAATCTGATTAGACGGCGTTCGCAATCTGATTGGGAGGCGTTCGAAATCCGATCGGACGGCGTTCGCAATCTGATTGGGCGGCGTTCGAAATCCGATCGGACGGCGTTCGCAATCTGATTGGGCGGCGTTCGCAATCCGATCGGGCGGCGTTCGAAGAACGACGGCAAAAGTTAATAAGGCAGTGTCACTTTGAACAACTCGTTATCGACATGCTCCTTACGTATAACATCTACAAGCTCGGCTACTATGTCCGGATGCGCAGCACTCACGTCGTTATCCTCGTGCAAGTCGGTGGCGAGATTGTACAGGCGTGGCTTGCCCTTCACCACTATCAGCTTCCAGTCGCCACGACGCACGGCTATCTGGTCGGTCTCGTGGAACTCCCAGTAGAGGTGTTCGTGCTGCAGCTGCTTGGAATTGTCGCCGAGAAGTGTCGGAGCAATGGAAAGTCCGTCGAAGCCATCGCCCGCGAGCTTGCGGTTGGTGTAGCGTTTACGGAAGTTCTTCACGCCGGCGAGGTCGCAGAACGTAGGCATGAGGTCGTAGAAGGCGAACTGCAGGTCGCTCACCTCGCCTGCCTTCACGTGTCCGGGCCACCATGCTATGAACGGAATGCGTATGCCGCCCTCGTAGCATTGGCGCTTGAGTCCGCGCAGTTTGCCGTCGCGTCCGAAGAATTCGGGATCGGCGCCGCCCTCCTCGTGAGGTCCGTTGTCGGAGGTGAAGATGACGAGCGTGTTCTTGTCGAGTCCCTTCTCGCGCAACTTTGCTATCACCTCGCCAACGTACTGATCGAGACGGGTTATCATTCCGGCAAACTGTGCGTGGGTATGCTCCACGGCGTTGTAGCGTGAGCCCTCCTGTCCGCCCCACGTCTTGTCGACAAAGAACTTCTTCTCGTAGCCCTCAACGATGCTGTCGTAGGGCTGAGCCAGTTCGGCGTGAGGCAGGGTGTATGTAAGGAAGCCCACGAAGGGCTGCTTGCCGTCCTGGCGGTCAATCCATTCGAGTGCCTTCTCATGAATGATGCGTGCCGAATACTGCTGGCGCTTATGGTAGTCGCGTCCGAACATGGGGTACTGTATGTTCTGCTCCATCACCTCGCGCACCACAGCCGTGTCGCCCATAGAGCGCGAGTAGCGGTTGAGGAAGTTGGGGTAATACAGATGCGCCTGGAACTGGCAGATGTAGCCGTAGAACTCGTCCACGCCGCGCTTGTCGGGCGTAGAGGGCGATCCTTCGTAGCCACCAGCCCACTTGCCGAACACGCCTGTGGTGTAGCCGTGGTCTTTCAGCATCTCGGGCAGTATCTTGTGCTGCGGGTCGTAAGGTTCCTGACCCACCACGGCGAAGTCTACATTGTTGCCGTACATCACAGTGCGGTCGTTCGACCAGTATTCGCGGTTGCCGCGCACGTGTCCGTGACCCGAGTGCTGGCCCGTCATTATCGAAGCACGCGAGGGCGCAGACACCGGCGAGCCGGCGTAAGCCTGCGTGAAGCGCATACCCTCCTCAGCCATGCGGTCGATGTTGGGCGTACTGATATAGGGCTGTCCGTAGCAGGCGAGGTCGCCGTAGCCCATGTCGTCGCACAATATAAATATAATGTTGGGCTGCTTCGGCTGCACACGTTTCTGCGGCACCTTTGCTGAGACGAGCGAGGGCACTACAGAGAGTGCGGCGCCCGCTAAAAGAATGTTCTTGTTCATCGCGAAATTTGTTGTTTTAGAGTAATCGATTTGTTTTCAATGTATAAAATTACAGCAAATAATCCGAACACCAAAATCATTTCGCAACAAACATATAAATTCAGCCTGATTTACTCCGTTTTTCAAAAAATAAACATTACTTTTGCATATAGATTTTGTACACGGTACATATCTTTATTAACCTGAAACACTATAAACAACAAATGAGAGAAAAAATTGACTGCTTTCTGCCCTGCAACGATGTAGCCGAGATTGCCGACTCGATACAGACGCTGAGCCAAAGCAAGACGACACAGCATATTAACCTGCTCGTGAGCGACACAAGCGACATCTGCGCGTGCAGCGACACGGACAGCATCAGCAACTGCACCGTGATAACCATCGACGGACTCACTTCGACAAAGACACTACTCACCATCGAGGAGCATACGGATGCCGAATACGTGCTACTGAGCCTGAAGTACACACCGGTAAGTCTCGGACAGCACGCTCTCGAACGACTGCTGCGCGTGGCTACCGACAGCAACGCCGGAATGGTGTACGCTGACTGCTACATACAGAAGGACGGCGTGCAGGAGAAGCATCCCACCATCGACTATCAGACGGGTAGCATACGCGACGACTTCGACTTCGGACAGCTCGTGCTCATACGCGCGTCGCTGCTGCACGAGTACGCAGCAAAACAACAGCTGACCGACTACAAGTGGGCTGGCTTCTACGACCTGCGCCTGTACATCAGTCGCAAGGCGCAGATATTTCATCTGAACGAATATCTGTACACACAGGTGGAGACCGACTCACGCAAGAGCGGCGAGCGACAGTTCGACTACGTCAATCCGCGCAACCGCGAGGTGCAGATAGAGATGGAACAGGCTGCCACAAAGCACCTGGACAAAATTGGTGCTACGGTAGACACATCGAAGTACACCAAGCCCGACTACAGCGAGCAAGACTTCACGTTCGAGGCATCGGTCATCATACCCGTGTTCAACCGCGCGAAAACCATCGCCGACGCAGTCAGTTCGGCTCTCGCGCAGAAGACCACATTCAAATATAACGTCATCGTGGTGGACAACCACTCCACCGACGGCACTTCCGCAATACTCGAAGCGGCTGTTGCTGAGGACAAGCGACTCATACACATTGTTCCAGAACGCACCGACCTCGGCATCGGCGGCTGCTGGAACGTAGCTATCGACGACGCACGCTGCGGACGTTTCGCCGTGCAGCTCGACAGCGATGACCTCTACTCGTCGCCGCAGACCTTACAGCGCATCATCGACGAGTTTCACAAGCAGGGGGCTGCGATGATTGTGGGCTCTTATCGTATGTGCAACTTCCAGCTCGAAACGCTTCCTCCCGGACTTATCGACCACAAGGAGTGGACCGACCAAAACGGACCGAACAACGCGCTGCGCATCAACGGACTCGGCGCGCCACGCGCCTTCTTCACGCCTATCCTGCGCCAGATACAGTTTCCGAACACTTCATACGGCGAGGACTACGCCCTCGGACTTGCCTTCAGCCGCAAGTATCGCATCGGCAGAATCTTCGACGAACTGTACCTGTGCCGCCGTTGGGACGGAAACAGCGATGCCGCACTGAGCATTGAGCGACAAAATGCCAACAACCTGTACAAGGATCGCCTGCGCACACTCGAGATTGCGGCTCGTCAGCAGCTCTCCGAAGGTACTGCGGATGCTTCGGCAGACAGTTCGCTGCAACGCTTCTTCAACCGTCAGTTGGAGGTATGGGAGGATGCACGCCAGCACTTCCACGACCTGCGCAACGTGAAGACGCGCGAGTTGACGTGCGGAGAGATTACGCTGAAACTGCAGTTCAACCCTGCACGCATCGTGTCTACAGGCGCGAACATCGACCGCAAGACCATCGCTGAGCGTCCGTGCTTTCTCTGCGAGCAGAACCGACCGAAGGAGCAGATGCAGAAACAGGTGGACAAGAACTTCACGCTGCTCATCAACCCCTTCCCTATCATGCCGCAACACTATACTATACCGCTGCGCACGCACCGTCCGCAGAGCATCGGCATGAACTATGGCGAGACTTACCGCCTACTCAACGCCTACCCCACGCTCACCGTGTTCTACAACGGACCGAAGTGCGGTGCATCGGCTCCCGACCACATGCACTTCCAGGCGATCTGCTCGGGTATGCTGCCGCTACAGACCAACTGGCCCCGACTGAGCCGGGGCAGCGAGGTGCTGCTGAGCAAGGACGAGCGTGGTGCGGTGGCTGCCGTGCGTGACTTCGCCGTGCCCGTATTCTCTATACGTACCACCGACCAACACACGGGCGAACAGCTCTTCCGCAAGCTCTATTCGGCGCTGCCGATGCACGGCGGCGAGACCGAACCGATGATGAACATTATAGCATGGCGCGACGGCGACGACTATCAGGTGGTGGTGATACCACGTACGAAGCATCGCCCCGACTGCTACTTTGCCGACGGCGAGGAGAAGCGTCTCGTCAGTCCGGGCTCGCTCGACATGGCGGGTTTCATCGTCACACCACGCCCCGAAGACTTCGAGACGCTGACCGCAGAAGAGGCTATAGCTATACTGCAGGAGTGTGGCATGAGCGAAGCTGCCTTTAACGAGGCGGTGGAGAAATTGCACACACTGGCAGCCGAAGCCCCGTCCACTAACACCCACTTCGCTGGCAAGCAGCCGATGGTGTCGGTGGGCATCGTGAGCGGTGCGAAGATTTCGTTCTCGCTCAATAAGCCGTACATGGCTAAGGGTAACCTGATTGAGGGCGAGCAGGTGGTTGAGTTCCATGAGGGTGGCATCCTGTGGAACGGCAACCAGTATCGTGAGCTGACCTTCCATCCGCAGCAGAGCGATGCCTCGTTCTCACTGCACGACGTGACAATCGGCGTCAACTTCCACTGGGAACGTCAGGAGACGCAGACCTTCCTGGGCACGCTGCGCCTCGTGGTAGACTCTGACTGCGTATGTGCTATCAACGAATTGCCCGTGGAATCGTATCTGGAGAGCGTCATATCAAGCGAGATGAGTGCCACATCGAGCCTCGAACTGCTCAAGGCACACGCCGTCATATCGCGCAGTTGGCTGCTGGCACAGATTGAGCAGCGCCACAAGCAGCAGACGGGTGCCGGCGGCAGCTGCTTCTTCTCGTTCATACGCAAGGACGACGAGCTGATAAAGTGGTACGACCGCGAGGATCATACCATCTTCGACGTATGCGCCGACGACCACTGCCAGCGCTATCAGGGCATTACGAAGGCTACGAGCAAGCATGTGGCGGAGGCTATTCGTGCCACACGCGGACAGATACTGATGGACAACGACGAGATATGCGATGCACGCTTCAGCAAGTGCTGCGGTGGTGCTACGGAGGAATTCCAGTACTGTTGGGAGAACGTGAAGAAGCCATACCTCATGGCTGTACGCGACACGGCTGACGCAAGCTCTTGCGGATGCAACAACACCGCAGCAGCCGAACTGCCCGACCTTACCATTGAGGAGAACGCTGAACGCTGGATACGCACCGCACCGGAGTCGTTCTGCAACACCGACGACAAGAAGATCCTCTCGGAGGTGCTCAACGACTACGACCAAGAGACTACCGACTTCTATCGCTGGCACGTGACATACACACAGGAGAAACTGAAGAGCCTCATCACAGAGAAACTGAAGATGGAGTTCGGCGATATCCTCGACCTCGTGCCGATGGAGCGCGGACGCAGCGGACGCATCTGCCGACTGAAGATTGTGGGTTCGGAGCGCACATTCACCATCGGCAAGGAGCTGGAGATACGTCGCACACTGAGCGACACGCATCTCTACAGCAGTGCGTTCGTCGTAGACAAGGAGGATGTCAAGAACGGCGTGCCACAGACTTTCCGCCTCACAGGTGCCGGCTGGGGACACGGCGTAGGACTCTGCCAGATTGGTGCCGCAGTGATGGGTGCTAAGGGCTATAACTACGACCAAATCCTGCTGCACTACTATCGCGGAGCGGAGATAAAGAGGATATATAAGTAATGGTGAGGTGGTGAAAGAATGTTGTGGTGTTGAGATGTTGAGATATGTACTTACTAATCTCACCATCTCAACACCTCAACAAAACAACATTTTCAGAATGAAAAAGACTAATCCGTGGGCATGGATCCCCACATTATATTTCGCAGAAGGTCTGCCCAACGTTGTCGTTACAGCCCTGTCGGTAGTCATGCTGATGCAGATGGGACTAAGCGATGCCGAGGTAGGACTCTACACGGGCTGGCTGGCTCTGCCTTGGGTGGTGAAGCCATTATGGAGCCCGTTCATCGACCTGCTGAAGACAAAGCGCTGGTGGGTGCTCACGATGCAGCTGCTCATGGGCAGCGCATTGGCAGGCATCGCCTTCACGCTGCCTACGTCGTTCTGGTTCCAGGGCACGATGTTCTTCCTCTTCGCAATGGCGTTCGCCAGTGCTACGCACGACATCTCTGCCGACGGCTTCTACATGATAGAGCTCGACGAGCACAACCAGGCGAAGTACGTCGGACTGCGCAATACGTTCTACCGACTCGCCGTCATCTTCGTGAACGGCGCACTCGTATCGCTCGCCGGCTTCCTTGAACATCAGTTGCAGAAGCCGGAGGTCTATACCTGGCTGCGAAGAATTGGCCTTGAGCACGAGCATCAGATGCCGATAGTCTACACCTGGACGCTTATCTTCTACGCGCTCGCGGCGCTCTTCATCGGCATCTGGCTCTACCACTGCCGTATGATGCCGCGTCCTGCCGACGATGTTAGTTCGGAGAAGAGCGTGAATGAAGTGGCACACGAACTGAAGACGATACTCGCCACTTTCTTCTGCAAGTTCGGTGCGAAGGAGACCGTGTTCGTTATGCTCTTCCTGCTGTTCTACCGCTTTCCGGAAGCTCTGCTGAACACGATGACAAAGACGTTCCTCATGCGCCCAACAGCCGAAGGCGGAATGGCTCTGACACCCGAGGAGTACGGCTTGGCGCAGGGCACAGTGGGACTCATCGGAGTGCTCTTGGGCGGAATTATCGGCAGCATGCTCGTCAGTCGCGACGGCATGAAACGCTGGCTGTGGCCTATGGTTTGCGCCATTACGCTGCCCGACGTAGTGTACATATACCTCAGCTACACGCTCGACTCCAATCTGTGGGTCATATCGTCGTGCCTCTTCGTGGAGCAGTTCGGCTATGGCTTGGGCTTCACCGTATTGACGCTCTACATGCTGTTCTACAGTCAGGGTAAGTTCCGCACCTCACATTATTCTATATGCACCGGCATCTCCTATCTCGGACTGATGCTGCCGGGCATGGTGTCGGGCTACGTTAAGGACATCATGGGCTACAAGATGTTCTTCATCTTCGTGATGGCGTGCTGCCTGATCACGTTCCTCGTGACAGCATTCCTGAAGATTGACCCCGAGTTCGGAAAGAAGAAAATTGACCTCGAGTTCGGAAAGAAGAAATAATGACAGACAAGCAACCAAAAACAACCTACCACACACACCGCAGAGGTACAAAGACTCGCTGGTTGTGGCTTCCGTCGCTGATGTTCGGCGACGGAGTGGCTGTGTCTGTGCTTGTACTGACCATGGTAATGCTGCGCCGTATGGGGCTCGACACCGCTGACACCGCACTCGCTATCGCCCTACTCTCACTACCGGTGTTGCTGCGTCCATTGTTCGAGATGGTAGTGACCCACTTTTGGGGTACCACAAAGGTATGGATACTATCTACACAGTTCATCTCCGCTCTCTCGCTCGCTGCCGTAGCCTTTACGCTGCATACGAGCTACTGGCTGCTGGGCACGGCATGCTTCATGCCGTTCTTCGTCTGCTCGGCTCTGTTCTACAACATCGCCCTGCACCGTTTCTATGTCGACTCACCACAAGGGATGCACTTGTCTCAGGGGGTGCACTTGTCTCAAGTGCACCAACCAAGCACAACACCTCAACATCTCAACACCTCAACACCTCAACACCTCAACACCTCAACCTCTCAACCCCTCAACCCCTCAACATCTCAACATCTCAACACCTCAACATCTCAACATCTCAACACCTCAACATCTCAACACCTCAACACCTCAACCTCAACACCTCAAATCTCAACACCTCAACACCTCAACACCACAACATCTCAACATCTCAACACCTCAACATCTCAACACCTCAACACCTCAACCTCAACACCTCAAATCTCAACACCTCAACACCTCAACACCACAACATCAATTATTGCCCTCCTCTTCGGCTGCGGAGTAATGTCGATGGTGGGCGGCAATATGGAAGTAGTGACACGCAACATACGCTACTCGTGGAGCTTTGTGTTCTACGTGATGGCAGGCGTGGAACTGTTTCTGTGGCTCTGGCACACCCTCTTCCTGCCCGGCGGACCGCACGGCTACGCCAAGCCGAAGCCTACGATGGGTCTGCATCGCGGCGAGTTCAGAGAGACTATGCGCCGTATGCTGCAGCGCAAGGACGACATCGCCACACTGATGTTTCTGCCGCTTTTCCTGCTGCCCGAAACACTGCTCGCCCTCACCGCCCCACTCTTCGTAATAGCCAAGCCGCACAACGACGGACTGGGCATGTCGCCGCAGGAGTTCGCCTACGCGCAAGGCACAGCAGCCGTCATCGCCATCACCGTCGGCCACATTCTCGGCATATACGCCATACGCCGCCACGGACTGCATCGTTGGCTACTGCCCTCAGCCCTACTGCTCGCCGTTCCGGGCGCCGCACTGCTCTTCCTCAGCTACAACACGGCAGCGCCACTCAGCATCGTAGCCGCAGCGCTGGCTGCGGGTCACACCGCATTGGGCTTCGCTCTTAGCATGGTGAAGCAGGTGATGGTGCGCTTCACGCGCAACATGCCCGACAGCACTTTGCGCCACGCCATAGCGCGCACGCTCATCGCCACGCCGTTCGTCATCGTTAGCGCATTAGCCAGCCTCATGCTCACCATCGCCGACTATCAGCGCATCTTTCAGCTCGCCACGGAGCTTGCCGTAGTGCCACTTATTGTCAGCGTGTTCTACCTTTATCTCACACGCAAAAATAGCAGAGAGTTGCCGATAAAATAAAGCTACGATTGTAACGAAGCCTCCGCATTTTCCCTGCTTTCTTTACTTTACTTTCAGCGGAATTATGTACATTTGTATCCTGTATAACACTCCCAAAATGATATAAAGAATTAGATTATGAACAATAATAGCAAGCAACTATATCTCAACTTTGACGAATACATTCGTCAAGGAGAACCGAGCAAGAAAGAGAAAGCCAGTATATGGCAGACTGCTATAGGACTGCAAGCCGTAGATGGTTTGCAGACCTCAGAGTATCTGAAAACTACTGCTTGCAGACATATCGAGGGCGAAATAGACATTGACGAAGCACGCAAACTCATCAAGAGTTATTACCAATCGAAAACTCTGCGCGAGGCTGGCGAAAATGATATGCAAGAGGCTGATAAAGTTTCAGCAAACATCACAAAGATTCTGTCTTCAAAAGCATTGGACTTCAGCACAAATGGGTTTATCTCCATACATAGACACCTGTTGGCGGAATTAATTTAGTGCATACTTAATTCTGCCAATGGGCTTGTC
>ERZ1673740.153-NODE-153-length-97186-cov-61.408850_pt1 | contig 97186 bp, 89 predicted proteins | sample MGYA00580221_ERZ1673740 | MGnify/ENA primary metagenome ERZ1673740 (study PRJEB41218, sample SAMN15661786) | gut metagenome | host: Homo sapiens | place: Canada: London | collected 2015-08-20/2019-03-30 | study: EMG produced TPA metagenomics assembly of...
ATCTCTATCATCTCTAGTTATATCTCTATCAGTTTCAGTTATATTCGTCATGACTATCTCTATCAGTTTCAGTTCTAGCTCTACTACGTCTATCGTCATGACTATTAGTTATACAATCGTCATTAAGACTAGCTCTAACAGTATTATCAAGGCTAATAAGACTTTTAGTCATAATGACCAACAACATTAGTTCTAGCTAACAATAGCACTATTAATACTATCAATATTATAATGACTATTAATACTAGTCATGCTAATATTACTGGTGGTATTACTAATGATATTCTTAATATTCTTGATATTACTGATTCTCTTTATACTAATGATACTCTTGATACTATTGATATTTATTATACTCGTGGTAAGTTAATTCCTATTGCTATAACTATTTTAGTTATTTTAATATAGCTATTGATTATTAGTTAGAATTATAGTATAAATAAATTATAATATATTTGGAGTATTATATTTAATTATTATATTTGTCGTGTTGTTCAGTAGAGTAATATTGCTACTGATAATAATATTAATCTTAAACTTATAAGTGTTATGGTAAATTTTGATAATGTTACTAGTAATGTTCAATCTAAGCCTAGAAAGAAAACTATGGCTGAAAGTTTAGAAGAAGCTAAACAAGAAGGTAAACTTGTTGTTCCTGAAGAAGATACACAAGTTAATGCTGTTGTTAGTAGTGAAACTGTTCAGCCTAAGAATAAAGCTAGGAAGAAGAAACAAAGTAAAGTTCGTAAACAGGAAGAACAAACTAATGCTATTAGTCAAGCTAATGAAGATAATGATTTTAAAAATGTTAAGACTGATAAACGTGGTGTTCCTGTTGGAATTACTGTTCCTCAACATATTCTTGATGTAGTTTGTATTGTTAAATTCAATGCTGCATTTAGACGTCATACTTCTCTTAATATTCTTCATGCTCTTGAAGATGATGGAAGAATATGTAATTCTAAAGGTGCTTATGTTGACTTCTTATGGAATAAGTTTAGAGTTACTGCTGATGGTGGACTTCGTAGAGAATATAGATATACAGATGATTTATTCATTGATGCTTTAGTTAAAGCTCATGCTGATGTTGCTAGTGATAGTCAACGAGTTATTGGTATTATGATTGATACTGAAACTGAACTTCATAAAAAGAATAAAGATTCTGAAGCTAACTAAGTTTGTAGTATAGACTCCCCGTAGAGGATGGATAGTGCTGTTGAGCTTGTTAAAGCTAATTCTCATGTTCTTGCCATTTTATCCATTTTGCTTATTGGGTTTGTTATAGTTAAAACGTTGATGATAATCATCCTCTACTCGGAGTTTATTTTATATATAAAGATATGGAAAGAACTGATATTTATTTTGTTGAAGATGATACATATTTCAATAATAATGTTGAAGGTGTTGAAATTCATGCAGAATGTCTAAGTCAAGATTTTGACGATATTGCTTGGGAACCAATAGTTGATGATAGTCCTATTGTTGACCCTGAAAATGATGTTTTTGGTTATTATGATTAAATAAATAAAATTATGGAAAATATTAATATTAAAGTTATTCTTGATGAATTTTTTGGTAAATCTTGTGATAGTATTATTTGTGATACCTGTAAATGTAAAGAATATTGCGAACTTATTAATAAATTCATTAATGATATTAAAGATAAAGGTTTATCTCCAGACCAGTATATTAGAGGTTTAGCTTTATTTATATATGTTCTTAAAGAACAAAAATATCTTAATGATTTTGGTAAAACTCAAGAAGATATTATTAAACTTGCTACTGAAGATGGATTTGAACTTGATTGGATTATTAATCGTTGGGATAGTATAATTGAAGATAAAGATATTCTTAAACCTATCATTGCTGTTTTTCCTAAATATGCTAAAGATATGATTATTAATATTGTTAACGCTAATACTGAAATTAATCATTTGATTGCTCAACATATTATTGATACTTCTAATGCAAAATATAAGGAAATGATTAAAATGGTTAATCAATCTGTTGATAATAATAAACAAGAGAATAAGTTTAAGAATTTTAGCGATGATGAAATTTATGCTGAACTTAAACGTAGAAAAGCAAATAAATCTACTAAATAATCCCACATAAATTTTTGATTATATTTCTAACACTATTGTCTGTGAAGATAATAGTGTTATTTCACTTGCTGATGATGGAGGAATTGAACTCCGAAACTATGATATTGTTATTATCCGTTTTAATTTCTAATTGTAACTTTTGTAATAGTACGGTCTGTGAAGATAGTGCTATTAATATTTATCATAGTCCAAGTGTTATATGTCATATTTGATTTGGTATTAATGATGTTATTATTGATTGTGAAATTAGTAATAACAATGTCTGTGTCAAACATTTCGTTTATATGATTTCGTATTTGTAGATTTGCCTAGTATTGTCTGTGAAGATAGTGCTAGGCTTTTTAGTATGTATATTATTAACTTTAAATATATAATTAAAATGGATAATTATGATTCTTTTATTTTTGATGGTCTATTAGATAGATACATTGAAGAACAAGCTAAGTTTAAAAAAGGACAAGTAGTTTATATGGAATATACTTATAAATATCATAATCAAACTAAGCTTGGTGTTTGTGTTGGTATTGTAACCGAAGTTGGAATTACTAAAATCGAACGTACAGTAGGTAATAATAAATATATTAATTATCCTATTGTATATGCTGTAACTCATGCTAAAGGTGTTAGTCGTTGTGTTAATGAATGTAAACTTGGTTCTGTATCTGAACATATTCTTAAAGAACGTTTTAAACGTGATGGTAAGAATAATGAACAAAATAATGAGCCTGCTACAAATGACTAGCTATTTATGTTCATAATACATTCATAGATACGGTTCTTTTGTCCTCTGTTGAATTTTCATATATAATCTGATTAATCTATCACGATTAATATTGAGTTCAATATAGGGCAAAAGAACTAGCTAATAAACGTTAAACTAAAAATTTAATACAGTTTTATTATGAATTATATTACTTATAAACAAATTGATGGTACTATTACATCTGGATTTAAAGTTAAACTTTATGATATAGTTACTTTGAATACTGGCTATTGGAAAGATAAACTTGCTATTGTTCTATATGTTAATGAAGATAAAAAACAAATTAAAGTTCGTATTATTGAATGTGGTATGAACTTAACTCTTAAAGTTAAAGATGTTCAATTTGTTAATCATAATAATAGAACTGCTGCTCGTTATTATATTGATTTATGTAATAAACTGTCTAAAGCCTTTCGTGATAAATATACTGATAAACAGTATATAAAAGATAATTGGTTTATTGATAAGTTTATTATTAATGATATAACTGCTGATACTATTGCTAAAGGTATTGGTCAATATATTACTAATACTGATAGTGATAGGTATTCTGTTAGTGCTATTATGTGGCTTAGTGATATTAAAGATTATATAGATGCTTTACTTAAATATGATGATTTTGATTTTGTTGCTAAAGCATTTAAAATTTATAATATTACTGATACTAGATTTGAACTTATTCGTAAACTTTATCATTATTTCTATGATTGAAAATGTTTCTCATTTTATACTTGGTATGATATTTGGTTTATCTGTATATCTTTTTATAAGAATTAGCATTGTTAGTAAAAAACTAGATAGACTTATTAGAGATATTAATGATACTCAAAATTGGATTAGAAAAATTCAAATTGATATTTGCGATATTAATAAACAATGGGAAGTTAAAAGAGATAGAGATAGAAATAGACTAGATAGAATTGAAGATAGGATTGGTAAACTTGCTAGTGATTTTAATGATATTATTAGAAAGAAAGTTTAATGACTAGCTTGCTTCCATCCTCTACGGGGGGTCGCCACGGAGCGTAGCGTAGTGGCTCTACTAATCTAACTATTATTGAATTTATTATAGTTTTAACTATTAAATATAATTGTTTTATTAATCTTTAAAAATGTAAAGTACTTATGAAAAAGTATGATGAAGTTTCTGTTGTTCGTCAACTTAATAATGTTGATGCTGTTATTGGAATCAATCCTGCTAGTAAAGTTATTAAAGTAGCTAAAAATAACGCTATTGGTAATGGAACTAGTGGTAAGATTGATTTTCTTTCTCATTATTGTGGTTATCATGTTGAGATTGTTGATGTTATTCAACAACAAAAAGAACGTGATGGAGAAATTGCTGCTAAGAAAGCTGCTAAAAAGGCTGCTCGTAAAGCTAAGTTTGCAGAAGATAATACTTTTAAAGGTATTACTCGTGCTGTTGATAAACGTATGCGTATTATTAAAAAAAAGTAGTATGCTATGGTTAGCTTTAAATTCTCATTTGGAGTTGTAGGTAAATCCAAAGAGAAAGGAATAGTCAATAAATATGTTACTATAGTTACTAAATGTAAAGGTATTATTAGATATATTGATGGTACTTATAAAGTAGAATATAATGGCAAACTATATAGCATTACTGGTGAAAGTTACAGAACTAAAGGAAAGAAAGTTGTTTATGCTCGTCGATTAGATGAATATAATCATAGAATTAAAATTATAAGAGATAGTGAAAATAGAAAAACTGTTGATACTAGATTTTATATTCCTTTTGCTGCTGGACTTATAGCTAAAGGTAAAATTGTTAAAATGCCTTTTGCTAAGGAATTGTTTCATATTATTACGTGTTATAATCGTGGTGATAGTGAATCTACTATTTTAGCTTTTCAAGAATGGAAAGAATATGAAGATAAAGTTAAAAATAATCTTATTGATGTAAACAACGAATTGTAATGATTGGTAATCTTAATATTGCTAATAGTAATAGAAAAGATACTAACATTAAGTTTACTAAAGACCAAGAAATAGCTGTGTATGAACTTATTGAGTTTCTTGCACAGCCTTGGGATGATAAGAAATATATTAATGCTCTTTGTGGTGCTGGAGGTACAGGTAAGACATTTGTTATTAAATATGTTATTAATAATTGCAAATGGTCTGGTGGTGTTATAGGTTGTGCTGCTCCTACACATAAAGCTTGTAGAGTTCTTAGTAATTCTATTGGTGGAAAAGAAGTTAATACTATTCAATCATTGTTTGGTTTTAGACTTGATGTTAATATTGAAAATTTTGACCCTGAAAATCCTGCCTTTAATCCTGTTGGAAAAGATAAACTAGATGGTCTTAAAGTTTTAATTATTGATGAAGCTTCTATGCTTAATGCTAAACTTGTTAAGTATATTAGTAATAAATGTAAGAAGCTTCAAATTAAAGTTATAATGCTTGGTGACTCTAGTCAGCTTCCACCTGTTAATGAGAAAACTAGTCAAGCTTTTCTTATTGCTAGTAATACTTATTATCTTAAAGAAGTTGTACGACAAGGAGATAATAATCCTATTAGTAAACTTCTTAAACTTCTTCGAGAAGATATAGATAATAAAAATGGATGGAGATTTCTTGATTATATATCTAAAAATAGACAAGATTATAATGAAGAAACTAAAGGATTTTATGTTTGTGGTCAAACTGAATTTTCTGATTTAATTGATACTTGTTTTAATGATGAAGAATATACTAAAAATATTGATTTGTATCGTATTATAGCTTATACTAATAGTCGTGTTGCACAATGGAATAACCATGTAAGACATATGATTATTCAAGATGCTGATAAAAGTCTTATTACTCGTAATGATTTAATAATGAGTTATACTACTGTTGTTAATGTTTTTAATGATATTATTATAAACAATAGTGAAGAATATATTGTTAAAGATATTGTTGATATAATTGATAATGATTATGAGTTTAAAGGATTTCTTATTAAGTTTCAAGCTATTCATGGTGGTGCTATAACTCAACCTTTATTTGTTATTAACCATTATGATAACTATACATTTCAGATGTATTATAAGAAGTTGACTAGTCTTATTGATGATGCTAAAAAAGCTAGTAGTTCTGAACGTGGAAGTAAATGGAAACAATATTTTGATTTTAAACGTAAATATCTTATCGCTTCTAATATTACGAATAGTAATGGTAAGATTTTATTTAGTCGAGATTTAGATTATGGCTTTGCAATTACTTCTCATAGAGCACAAGGTTCTACTTATAAAAATGTATTTGTAGATATTAATGATATGATTTATGATAAATACGGTCATCCTTATACTAATAGAGATGAAATACTTCGTAGATTGTATGTTGCTTGTTCTCGCGCTAGTAATCAATTAGTATTATCTTATGGCAAGTAAAACTGTTGACGAATATCCTGATTGTGAAAGATGTCCAAATCGTATATTTAATACAGGTAAATATATACAAGGTGGTAGAGGAAGTATTCATGGGGATGTTGTTTTCCTATTTCCTAGAGGTGATAGAGTTTATTGTGAAGGTTATCAATTATTTACTGATATTGGTAATCTTTATGATGAATATTCTGGACGTAATAATACTGAAGATGTATATATGACTTATAGTATTAAATGTGCTTGTTCTAATAATTATAATACATATCTTACTGCTATTGATAAATGTCGTAATATTCTATGGAAAGAATTAGTTAGAATTAATTACAAATATCTATTTGTATTTGGTGATGCTTATCTTAGTATTAGTAATAATCATATTCCTAGATTTATGGCTACTGGTGGTAAGTATATATTTAATAATTATTCTCCTCTTATTAAATTTAAAGATGATAATCTTTATCATGTATTTAAACAACGTTTTGCTGATGATATTAATTGGGTTAATCAAAATAGAAATAACTATGGACTAAATTATATAAATGATTAATTGTATAGCTTATGATGTTGAAGTTTTAAGAAATTTCTTTTCTGTTACTTTTGTTAGTATTAATAGTTATCTTAAAGTATTTAAAGATTGTGTTAATGCTGATAATAAACCTATTCCTTTAGTTCAAAAACTATCTGTTGAAGAAATTAAGGCTCGTCTTAAAACTGTTGAAAAATATAAATTTTATATAACAGATAAAGACGATAGTCAATTACTTTCTATTATAGGTTATATTAATAAGACTAGATGCTATAAAGATTCTAATGGAACTATTATTCGTACAGACTTATATGGATTTAATAGTTTTAATTATGATAATCTTATGATTGCTGCTTTACTTAGTTTTTATATGCGTACGAATAGTACGAAAGAACTTATTAATAAGTTATATGAAACTAGTAAAACTATTATTTCTAGTCAAGATGATAAAGATAAATTTAAAACTGATTTTTATCTTAATAGTCTTAGAAAATATAAACTACCATTTATAGGTGTTGATGTAATGCGTATATTTGCTCTTAATAAAGCAAGTGTGGTTGTAGATAGTAAAACAGGTGAACGTAAACCTGTTCCTAAAGGTTTAAAACAAACTTCAATTAATCTTCAATGGTATGAACTTCTAGAATATGAACTTCCTGATATTAATGAAAAAGAAGCTGAACTATATGATGAAATTCCTAATCTTAAAGGAATGAGTATTAGTCAGCTTAATAAGCTAGTAGATAAATGGGATAGATTTATTCTTGATGAATATATTGAACCTATGATGTATTATAATCTTAATGATGTTTTTATTGTAGCTGAAATAGTTCGTCTTTATCCAGAAGAAATTAAATCTCGTTATGCTATTAGTAAAGCATATGATGTTGATGTTCTTAATTCTAGTCGTAGTAAAACTGCTGATATTCTTTTTGAGAAATTTTATAGTAAGTTTAGTGGTCTTGCTCCCGAACAATGGAAAGGTAAGAAAACTGAAAGAACTGCTATGAGTTTTAAAAAGGTTATTTTTCCTTTTATTAAATTCAAAACTAAAGAACTTCAAGATTTACTTGATAAACTTTATAAAACTACAATTTATAGAGTTAATAAAGATGCTTTTAGTGAGAATGTTAAAATTGGAGATATAACTTATACTCTTGCAACTGGAGGTTTACATAGTCAAGATGTTCCTATGGAGTTATATTCAACTACTCCTTATGGTGATTACTTAACTCCATCCTCCACGGGGGGTAAACCTTTTACCATTTATCATTTTGATGTTGCTAGTTTTTATCCTAGTATAATAGGTGTTCATAAAGTTGCTCCTGCTCATATTGATACAAATGCTTTTTGTAATTTAATTAGTTGGATGAAACAAAAACGTGTTGATGTGAAACATAGCGAAGAAGAATACATAGATGGAATTGCTAAAGATATTCTTGCTTTAGTTCTAAAGATTGTCATAAATAGTATTTATGGTAAACTTGGATTTGAAAAAGGAGATTTATATGACCGTCTTGCTGTTCTTAAAGTTACTGTTAATGGACAACTTATGCTTCTCATGTTATGCGAAGCTCTTGAACTAGATAATATTCATATTATTAGTGCTAATACTGATGGTATTATGGTAAAAGTTTATGCTAGTCAAGAAGATAAATTTAAAGAAATTACTACTTGGTGGCAAAATATTACTGGAATGCAAGCAGATAGTGATGTTGTTCATAGTCTTATAGCTCGTGATGTTAATAATTATATTACTCAATTTAGAACTAAAGGTAAGCTTAAAATTGAATCTAAAGGTGCTCTTAATCCTATGATGTATTCTTTAGATTTAACTAAAGGTTATTCTATGCCTATTGTTGCTCAAGCTATTGAAAACTATTTTCTTAAGAATAAACCTGTTATGGATACTCTTCAAGAAGCTACTAATATTCTTGATTTCTGTCTTACTCAAAATGTTGGTAGACAATTTCATGTAGAAGAAACTAAGATTGAAAATGGACAAGTTACTCATGTTGTTTGCCAAAGATATGTTCGATTTTATGTTTCTAATAGAGGTTATATTATTGAAAAAGTTCATAATGAAAATGGTTCTCGTAATAGAATGGCAGCTGGTTCTGTTGTAACAGTTATTAATAGTCTTGATGATAAAGATATTTCTCTTAGAGATATTAATTTTAAATTTTATTATCAAGAAGCTATGAAGATTATTAATCCTATCAAACTTAAAATTTCTCCTAAAGGTAAAGGTAAAAGTAAAATTAAAAAATATAGTGGTATGTATAATCCTATTTTTAATGAAGATGATTTTGGATGAAAAATATAGTTGAAGAAACTTATGATAGACTAATTAATAAATGGGGTTCTAAAGAATATAAAGGTATTGGAACTATTAATTGTGTTCCACCTGTTGATTATTGTGAAATTATAAGTAGAATTATTAGTCTTATGAGAAATAAGAATGATAATATTAAAATACTTATTGTTACAGATAATTGGAAAAGAAGAACAGAAATTGTTGATGGTCTTAAAAATCATAATATAAATATAGATACTATTAATATTCTTACTCATACTTATGTTAATAATAGATATAATTATAGTTATGATATTTCTATTGTTGTTGGAGTTAATGAATGGAATCTTTCTTGTAATACAGTTTTTAATCATGCTAGATTTAAACTTATGATTATAACTAAAGATACTATTGATACTGCCAAGCTAAAAGAAATTTATACTAATATTCCACCTATTAATGATAATATAAGTTCTAGTGGTATTAATGCTATGCGGGCTTTACTCCCCGTAGAGGAATACAGAGAGCCAATTTTGTTTGTTAATCAAGATGATATTACTAATTACGATAAATATACTGAATTTATTACTCAGACTATTCAAGTATTTGGTAATCTTGATAATATTAAATGTGCTCGAAATGGTACTCAAGATGGACGTAGTGCTATTCAATATATTACAGAAATAGCTGAATATAATGGATGGAGTGCTGATATGGATATGACTAATCCTTTTAGTAAACAAATTGATGAATGTTATAATCCTCTTGTTCTTGCTGAACGAATTAAGACTTTTTATAATATTGTTCGTGAACGTATGCTTATATGTTCTGATAATGTTTGTAAGCTAGAAAGAATAGTTGAAATTATTAAAGATAATCCTGATAAACGATTTCTTATTATTAGTAAGAGAGGTGAATATGCTGCTACTGTAACTAAATATATTAATGATAAATTAGGTGAAATTTGTGGTGATTATCACGATAAAATTGAGGATAAAGTTCTAGTTGATGATAATGGTATTCCTGTTTTGTACAAGTCTGGAAGCAAGAAAGGAACTGCTCGTATAATCAAATCTAAGGCTATTTCCACGTTGAATTTGAAGTCTTTTAACGATGGCTTATTAAGAGTATTATCTATAAAAAATAATTCAACTGACAGCCTAGAAACAAGCGTAGACGAATGGATTTTAACCTCACCTTTATGTGATACAATAGATGAACTTATCTATCGTTATAATAATGTTAATTGTAGTCAATCAAAACTTAAAGTACATAAACTTTATATAGCTGGTACTATTGAGGAAGCAAGTCTTAAAAAGGAAAAGTTATCGGCTAACCATGAAGTTATACAGAATGTTAATTCTGATATTAGTGCTCAAAATTTTGATGATATTGTTTGCTAGTATAAATATAATAGTTACATTTGTTGTGTAATCAAAATCGCTCTTTGATAGAATGGACGAAGATAAAGAAGTTAAAGTTAATGATACTACTGTTGCTGTTAGTAATAGTGGTATTGAAAAACAACATGGTGTTCAACATTCTGTTGCTCCATATCAGCTTAATTATATGAGTGAAGCTGAAATTGCAAGTCTTGAAGTATTTATCAAACGTGTTATGCGTAGTGATAAATGTGGTATTAAGTCTGTTGAAGATGGTCTTGCTATTGCAATGAGAGCTAAAGACCTTAGACTTCCATTTTCTACTTGCATTGAACATATTCATGTAGTTCAAGGTAAAACAGGTGTTGATGTTCACATTATTAAGGCATTACTTGTCAAAGGCAGCGTGAGTTGGGAAAAAGTAGATAATTATCGCGCTCTGTACGAATATACAGATGGCTTTAATGCTTATGATGAAGATAAACTTCCATCTGACTGTATTAAGTGTCTTACTCCCAAAGAGGCACAAACTAAAAATGCAGAAGATAAAGACCATGAACATATATATGTTTATCCTGTTAAATATTATAAAGATTATAATGGTAATGTATATAAAGAATATCAACTTAATGGTAAGTTTGAAATAGCTACTAATACTGCTGAAGCTAAACAAATTGCTTCTACTGGTAAAGTTCCTGTTTATAGAATACCTGCTGTTCCTATTGATTATATTACTAGTTATCGTTTTTATCGTAAAATTGGAGAACGTAATATGGTTGCTACTGGTGAGTTTACTTATAAAGATGCTATTGTTGCTGGATGTTTTGAAAAAGATACTTATAAGAAATATCCTAAAATAATGATAAGTCATAGAGCATTTGTTTATGGTGCTCGTGAAATTGCTAATGATTTAATTATGGGCTGTTTAAGCACAGAAGAATTAAAGACTATGCAAGGTATTGATTTAAGTAATGAAGATATTATTGATATTACTGAAATTCAATAACATAAACAAACTAGAGAAATTATTATTAAACAAAACAGTCGTATGACTGATATTATTCACTTTTAAATTACAAAAATTATGAAAGACTTTAAGAAAGGTTTGAGTTTTGGTATGGGTATTGTTAATGCTGGTCAAAGAGCAGTTAGTGAAGAACCTGAATTGGTAGTTGTTTCTACTCCCGGTAGTTTCCGTATGACTGCCCAAGTTTCTAAAGCTCTCGGCATTGCTCATGGTGAATATGTAATGTTCATTAATAACTGTGCAAATATTGATAATGCTATTATCAATAAAGTACCTGAAGTTGTTGCTTTCTGTGAAGAACAAGGTTTGGATATTGAATCTCCCGAAGCTGCTATGGCTGTTCATGCTGAATTTGATATTTGGGCTTTAGCTAAAGGTATTGCTGAATTAGACAAGAATGGTAATCCTTGCACTACTCGTATTCGTATGACTAAGAATGATAAGATTAAGTATGTTAATACTTATTTCCAAGAAACTCTTGAAGGTGCTTTATCTTCTTCTAATGAAGAACTTAAAGCTGCTCTTGGTCGTGAAGGTATTACCGAAGATGAACAGAAAGAACTTTTGGTTAGCTGCATTCAAGGTGATGAAGTTGCTAAGATTAAAGGTTCTAAATGTGCTAATACTGCTGCTTTGTCTGGTATTGGTGTAACTCTTAACTTTACTGATTCTAATGTTTGGAAACAGTTGAAAGCTGATATGACTGATGAAGAAGCTACTTCTAAGAATCGTGTTTATACAGTAGATATTGATAATTTGCAAGAAGCTGTTGTTAATAACGGTCATAAAGATATTGTTGTTAAGATTGCAATGCTTACCGAATATAAAGATGAAGAACCTGTTCGTATCGGTAAGAAAGCTGAAAAAGAAGAAACTGCTGAATAATCAAATCTTCGTCTTAGAAATATAGTATCTTGAACATAGAGCTGCATTGTTAGTATTGCTAATGGTGCAGCTCTTATTTTATCTAATAATTCTTTTAATTACTTTAATTATGTCGACAGAAAAAGAAATTAAGAATGAAGCTACTGTTGTAACAAGTGCTGAACAAACTGCTAATGCAGAAGTACAAACTCCTAAAAAACGTAGAGGTAGAGGTATTAATAACGATTTACGTGATGTAACTCGTAAAAAGTTTGATGAACGTACTGATTGTAATAAAGCTAATGGCTTGTTTATTGGTCATCTTGAAGATGTTAAAGTTGATTGGGCTACATTGAAAGATGATGTTCAAGGTATGCCTTCATTTGCTGGTATGAGTATTCCTTATCTTACATTTACTTTTGCTAGTAATCATGAAAATATCAATGAACGTCGTTATGTAACTCAACGCCTTCTTCCTGCTGAAAGTAATGTTGAAACTATTCCCGGTGGTAAAGGTGCTTGGAAAGTTGATAACATTTTCCGCTTTATGAAACATATATATAATGTATTTGTTCTTAAAGGTCGTGATTTAACAGAAGAAGAAATTGATGCTCTTACTTTGCCTTTTGAAGATTTTGATGAAAATATGCAGTATGTACCTGTTGAGGCTGAAGAAGTTATAGCTGGTTATAAAACTGTGTTTGAAAATTATGTTAAGTTACTTAACAATAATGGTAAACCTGTTTATAATGATGCTAAAGGTAAACCTATTACTATTTGGATGAAGCTTCTTCGTTTCGTTAAGAATGATGGTAAATGGCGTGCTGTTGTTGGAAGTAAATCTTCATTTGGTGATTTAGGATTTCCTACATTTATCAATGATGGAGTTATTGAACTTTATAAAGAACAATCTGCTCCTAGTTTACATATTGACCCTTATAAAGAAAGTATTGTTTATCAAAAATCTGCCGAACAAGCTAAACAGCCAAATGTTGCTATGCCTGGTGTTGGTGTAATGCCTGGTGTTCAAACTGCTACTCCTATAAATCCTGTTAGTGGATTTAATGGCGGTGGAGATTTTAGTCCATTTGGTGGTGGTAATGATGCTGCTGGTGCTTTTGTTAATCCAACAGAAGATTTGCCATTTTAAAAAATTAAAGTTAGTTAAATAGTTGTATGTAAAAGAGGATTGGGTATTATTTTAGTACCTAGTCCTCTTTTTTTTATATGTTCACGATAAAGGTCAAATTAGAAATATTATGAAAAGAAATATTAGTAATACTATTTTAACTAAAGATTATATTTTCTCTAAAGTTAGTCAAATTACTATTTTTAGTACTTATACTGGAATTAGTGTTGAAGATATACAACATTGTATAGATACAGGAGAATTTATATCTAGTCCTTTTCGTGAAGATACTCATCCTAGTTTTGGTTTTAGATACGATAATAGGAATAAACTTAAAGGAAGAGATTTTGCTGGATATTGGTGGGGAGATTGTATAGATGCTGCTGCAACTGTACTCTCTGAAATTGTTCATAAGCAAATTGATATTTCTATTAAAAGTCAATTTCTATTTGTTCTTAAACATATTGCTTATACTTTTAGAAATATTATTTATGGACAAGATAAAGATGAAAACAACGATTATAATATTGCTAGGGCTATTAGTAATGTACGTAATCATAAACCTATTATTGAACTTGTTACTCGTCCGTGGAATAATTTAGATGCTAAGTATTGGGGACAATTTGGTATTAATCTTAATTTTCTTAATACTCATTTTGTTTATCCTGTTGACCAATTTTATATTAATCGTTCTACTAATCCTATTCCTAAATATTTTTATGATAAAAATAAAACAGATTTATGTTATGGTTACGTTCTTGGGCAAGATAAAAGAGGAATAGTTAATGTTAAATTGTATTTTCCAAATAGAAATAAGAAAACTGAAGTTAAGTTTATAACTAATAGTAATACTATTGAGGGAGTTATTAATCTTGAATTAGATAATTATGACGTTATTATTATAACTAAATCTACTAAAGATAGATTAAGTCTTGAATGTTATCTAAAGAGTATTAATCATTCCATCCTCTACGGGGGGTCTACCCTTGAATCTAAAACTATTGGTGTTGTTAATATTCCACATGAAACTTATAAACTTCGTCAAATTGAATATGATTGGCTTCGTAGTAAACTTAATCGGAATGGTTTTCTTATTAGCCTTATGGATAATGATAGAACTGGTCTTATGGAAGCTATAATTCTTAAGAATGATTATGATATTATACCTATTATTATTCCTAAAGAACTTGGCGTTAAAGATTTTGCCGAATTGAGAAGTAGTTATTCTACAAATGTTATTAATGAACTAACTCAACAAGTTGTTAAATATATAGAAGATAATTATGGAGAAGAAACTGAATTTACTTGGGATACGGAAGAAAGTAATACTTTGCCATACTAAAAGTCTAGCTGGTATTACATATACTGTTATGCGTCCAATTACTGAAGAAGATGAACAAAATCTTGATAAATGGGAATATCTTAATATAGATAATAAACGTATTGATAAAAAAGATATTTATTGTTATGGAGAAATTAATCTATCTTCTAATGATGACGTTGAATATATCAAAAAGTTTAGCTTACTTGATACTGATAATGGTGGAACTGTTCATAGTAATTTTAATTATCAAGAAGGTTATGCTCTTGTTGAAGGAATAGCTAAAACTTATCCTACATTTGATATTATTGAATGGTTTAAATATAATCATTGTCTTATAGGTAAGCCAGCTCGTATTATTATTTATAAATGTAAGAAAGAAAATCTATGATAATAAAAGGATATGAAGAAAAGCTAGATGATAGAGATATTAGATATATTAATTATGTTATTGATAAATCTACAATGGCTGATGCAATTGAATCTTATATTAAAGATTTAGATTGTACTATTATTTATCCTGATGGTTCTCGTCCTAGACAAACTATTAATTATGGTTATCGTATTATTCTTTCTAGTATTGAATATATTCTTGATAAACTTTATCTTGTTCTAGAACATCATCCAGAAAAAGCTCAAAGTTATATTGATTATCGTAATAGTATTATTAAAAGAATTATTGATATACATGAAAAAAATCTTGATTTCGAGAGAAGAAACCCAGTACGATATTATAGTAAAGAACCAAGGAAACGCACTAGAAGTGCTGGCAGAGTTAATCAATCAAAAGATGTCTTTACAGGTCAACCCATTGACGTTAGCACCGGTATTGCAAAGGCTATTAAGCCTAAAAAGGAAACGATTGCTCAGCGTAAAGCTAAACTTCTAGGTAGTAAAGCTGTTAGTTTTGCATTTAATGGTTTAAAAATAAGTGAACATAATGAATAAACTTTATCGTAGAAATAATAATGGTGTGCCTACTGTTTGGTGGGCTGAACTTGACAGTGGTACTAATAGTATCACTGTTTTTTATGGTCTTGTTCGAGGTAATATTCGTAAAGAAGTTTATGCTGTTACTCAAAAAGATGGTCAAAAAGAACTTGAGAGTAGATATAATGATAAGATTAAAAAAGGATATACATATCTTGATGAACTTTGTGATATGCAGGGTTTACCCCCCGTGGAGGATGGAGATAATGATACTCTATTTAATTTTCTAAATACTTATCTGCCTAAAGACCTTAGTAATGGAAATACTAATCTTCTACTTCCAATGCTTGCTAAAACGTATAGTGGTAATGTTTGGAAAAAAGTCAGTTGTATGTATGGTCAGTATAAGATTAATGGTCTTCGTTGTATTGTTACTGCTTATACTCAAAATGATATGTTTAAACCTGTTAGGCTTCGTTTCCAAAGTCGTGAAGGTCTTATTTGGCATACTCTTGGCTATCTTGAAGATTATCTGCTTGCTACTATTAATACAAATATTATTGACGATATGATTAATGGATTTGCAGCACTTGATGGTGAAGTTTATCTTCCAGGTTATACTATTAATCAAATTAATCATTTTGTTAAAGATGCTAATTGTGTTGAAAATAAACTTCTTCAGTTTTGGTGTTATGATATTATGATGGAAGGTAATCAAACTCATAGAAATACATATCGTTATCATATTAAAATGCCTACTTGCTTTAATAATATTAAAGAACATTATAATAATAAAGAACGATTAATTATTCTTCCTAGTGGATATATTACTAATGATAATGAAGCTATTGACGCTAGAAATCATTTTATTAATTTAGGATTTGAAGGTCTTATACTTCGTAATGCTGAAACTGATTATCAATATGGTAGACGTAGAGCTAATTATATGGAGAAGTTTAAAGATGCTACTGAAGGAGATTTTATAATTCTTGATATTTATAAAGAAAAGAAACGTGATTTACCTATTCTTCTTTGTAAAAATGATATTAATAATGAAAAGTTTGAAACTCGTTTAAGCACTAGTCATGTCGTTCAACAGGAAGTTTTATTTAATTCTCAATCTTATATTAGTAGAACTGTTCATATAGATTATGGTGAACGAAGTGGTGTTACTAGAGTTCCATCTCATATTAAAAATGTTGTTATAAATGGAGATACTAGATTATAATGTAATTAAGAATAATAGTTTTGATAGAACTAAATCTTATTTTAGTTGTTATTATAAATCTATTATTCTATTTACTGATTATGATGCTAAAAGTTATAATTTTGCTGTTAGATATAATGATATAACTAAAAGTAATGAACTTTATGTGATTTTGTATAATGATAATAGAATTAATAATAGTGTTCCTATTATTCGAGATGCTAATACTGGATTTAAGTTATATATTCCTAATAGAGTTATTAGACTTCTCGATACAAGATTGCGTAATGCTTTTGTTGTGTCTAAAGATGATTTTAATATTAATGTTAAGTTTGTAGAAGAACGTAATGATTTTTGTATTATTTATCATATAGATATTGAATAAGGTGAAGCCTAGTACATAATATAGTGTGCTAGGCTTTTCTATTTGTTAGAGGTCTGAAACTATACAGAACACGCTCGTAGATATGATTCTTTTTGCCTGTATTCGATTTTATATATCTAAATGATTAATCTATCACGATAAGATTTGCGTGTCATAATGAGCCTTAAAATGCGTCATTCTCACTATGATATTTAACATTAAATTCAGCATCATTATTACTAGTAAATTCCTATTATATTTTTATATTTGTCTTGATAAACAAAAACAAATTATTATGGCTATTAATAAAGTTACTATTGTTGGTATTAAAGGATTCAAAGGAAATGGTAAGGATACAGTTGCTTCTATGATTAGTTATATCCTTCATGATGGTATTATGAAAGCTAATTATGATACTTGGCTTCTTTATCATAAAAATGGGTTTGTTGAAAATGATGAAATAATTATTCATTTTGCTGATAAACTTAAAGATGATATTGCTGCATTTTGTAATATTGACCGTAAACTTCTTGATAGACAAGATATTAAAGAAGAAAATTATTATAATTTTAAAACTGGTATTGTTTCTACTAATATCAAAGATACAGATAGAGTTATTAATAATATAGGGGAATTTAATTATGATAATTTATCTTCACTTCTTTCTTTAAATAATAATATTTCTATTAAAATTAGAGTTCTTCTTCAATATTATGGTACTAATGTTATTAGAAATCATTTTTGGCATAAAGCCTTTATTAATTATACTATGAATAAAGCATTTGATATAAGAAATAGTAAAGGTCAATGTATTATAGCTGATGCTAGATTTGAAAATGACGAATGTGAAGCTATTAAACAATGTGGAGGAATGATAATTAGAGTAGATAGAAAATTTAACAATAATGATAATCATGAAAGTGAACAAATTAAAATTTCTCAAGATGATTATGTTATTGATAATACTGGTACTCTTGTTGGTCTTTTCTATAAAGTTCTTAAATTTGTAACTGATTATATGGTATGAAATTACATCCTATTTTTGGTATAAATGCTCTTGCTAGAGTTTGTATATGTTGTGGTAAAGTTATTGGTTATACTCCACTTGGAAATTCTGTTGAAGAAGATGCTAGTAAGAGTAAACAAATAGCTGAAGCTATTGTATGTAAAGAATGTATAGATAAGCTTGATAGTGAAACTTGCTTTATAGCTTGTGACATGGATAAAGATAATTATATAACTGCTACTTATGATACTTTATGGATTAGAAATAAAGGTCTTAAAGAGTTTTTTAAAGAGCTTGATTCTATACAGCCTATTAATATTATACCTAAAGAACATTTTTATAGTATATTTGAAAATGTAGTTAAAGATTTTTATAATAATCAAGAAGATGAAAATAATTGAACCTAAAGTTGAACTTTGGCAACAAGGAAATGATTCTAAAGCTCATGTTGCTAGATGTGCAAGAGTTTGTTATGGTAGAGAAAGTGGTAATGATGAAGCTACTATTAAACGACTTATTAATGATGAACATTGGAGTATGTTTCGTCATGGAACTTATTATATGATTGCTAATGATAGTGATAAAACTTTAGAAACTATTATTATTAATTATGCTAATACTATTGGTTTTAGTTATAATTATAAAAAACATGTTTATTATATAACTGTTAATGGTAATTGGGTTTTAGACCATAAAACACAATTTGGTTATCTATCTAAATATATTGTTCCTATTGAAGATTTTCGTAATACTGAAATAGGATTTCATATGATGAGATATACTTTTTGTGTTGATACACAAATTAGTACTTCTCGTGAATTAAACCGCGTTAGTCCTAATAGTATTGCTGAAAAATCAACTAGATATGTTTATGAAGATGGAAGTATTTGTAGACCTCATTGGATAAGCAAAGAAGAAGCTGAATTATTTAATAATGATAATAATATTATTTTAAATGAAGCTATAAATGCTAATTTAAATGAAGCTATAAATGTTTATCTTAATGGATGTAAAAGAGATTTTGAAGAATATAAAATTCTTGTAGATAAATATAAAATCCGTCGTCAAGATGCTCGTGGTAAACTTCCTCTTGATACTGCTACTAGATGTATTTATACATATTCCGTAAGAGAATGGCGTCATATTATTGATTTACGTTATTATGGTACTACAGGTACTCCTCATCCTAATTGTATTATTATAGCTGGTATGATTAGAAATAATTTAATGGAACTTGGATATGACTTCAGAGATTGATAAACTTAAACATTTTCATGTTGAAAATTATAGTGGTACTAATTTCACTGATGACTTAAATGATGGTGAAGAATTTCTTTATACTACAATTAGGTGTAAAGATGATAAAGAAGTAACACTTTTATGTAATATTGTTGTTCTTAAAGTAATTAAAGATGAAGAAAAGTAAGCGTTATATTAAAAAGCAAAATAATAAACCTCTTATTAATAAGAAAGTTTTAGCTAAAGTTATTAGAGAAAGTAATATTTGTAAACATGCTATTAAAGAACTTAAACTTGCTGGATATGGTAATGGAGAAGGTGGTCCAAATGATTGGATGTATCAACAAGTAATTGAAGCTATTGCTGTATTTGCTTCTCATAGTAATTCTGGTGGTTCTGCTCCTTGGGAAATTAATCTTGTTCAAAAACTATGTGATTGGGATATTATTAGTCCTCTTCGTTTTACTGATGATGAATGGAGCCAAATAAGTTCTGATGGTACTTGTCAAAACAGACGTAAATCTGATGTATTTAAAGAACCAAATGGTAGTATTCATTATAATGGAGCTTTTAATAAACGTCCTATTAGTAGATATAATTTTGATACTAAAGAATGGACTGATAATAAAAATCCTATTTGTTGGAGTGGTGGATTATTTGAACATAAAGATAATATTCTTACCGGTAGATATTTTAATCAATGTCATTTACTACCATATAAAATTAATAAAGGATGGACTCCTCGTCCTACAATAATTATTGATTGTGTTGAATTAGAAATAGCTCCTGATAATTGGATTATGGCTGTTGATGCTAATAATACTAATTTACTGTTACTTAATGCTTATTATAATATTCAATGGAAAGAATGTCCTTGCTTAAAAGGTATTCGTCTTGAAGATGTTACTGCTGAACTTGAAGAAGAAGCATATGAAGAAATGAGAAATAATAAATAAATTATTAACTATTTAAATATTAAAGTTATGGGAAGAAGATTTCATTGTTTTAATAACCGTTTTAGAACTACTAAAAATACAGAAGCTGTTGTATTTGAAAATGGTGGATTTGTTGGTAATCTTGGTTTAAGTAAAAAACTATGAAAAAAGTATATTGAGGCTAGTTATAAATATAGAACTAATACAGGTAAAATTACTGCTAGTGATTATACTCATTTATTTGGTTATTTAAATCCTTATTATCGTTCTGCTTATAATGTATCTAAACGTAGAAAATAATGGCAAGTATTTATAATATTACTACTGAACTTGAGGATATATTTCTTGAGTTAGAAGAAAATGGAGGTGAATTAACTCCTGAACTTGAAGAACGTCTTGCTATTACACAAGATAATCTTAAATCTAAACTTGATGGTTATCGTAAAGCATATACTGTACTTAATCTTGAAGCTGAATCTTGTAAAAAGGAAGAGCAACGATTAGCTGTTCTTCGTAAAACTAAAGAAAATAATGCTGAAAGACTTAAAGGAGTTATGCTTGATGCTGTTATTGCTTATGGAGATTTAGGTAAGTCTGGTAATAAAGTTATTAATTTAGTTGATAGTAAACTCTATACTAAGAACAGTAAATGTGTTGAGATTGATGAAAATCTTAATCAAATATTTATTGATTTAGTTCTTGAACATTTACAATCTCTTTGGGATAATGATATGATTGATAGTAATTTCTCATTTAGTAGAAATGTTCTTCTTGAACAAATTAATGATAAATTTACTGAAAGATATCCTGAACAATCTGCTAGACTTAGAGAAGAAACTGGAGGTTATTTTACGCTTGATGATTTAGATTGTATTAAAGTTAAATTTGAGATTGAAAAACCTGTTGGTGATTTAGCTAATAAAATTAATTTTGATTTACTTAATACTTTCTTTAATCATCAACATGAAATGACTAGAAGCAGCAGTGTTAATAAAACTACTATGAAGAATATTCTTAATGATGGTAGAGATATTAGTATAGCTAAACTTGTTGAAAATACTAGTCTTATTATTAAATAATTTGGTTATACTCCCCGTAGAGGACAGAATTAAGTTCATCCTCCACGGGGAGTCAACACTACTAATCTTGCTAATTATGGAACTAGAAGAAAAAGTAAAAGAATTAATAAAATGATATATGGATACTTATGGTGTTAATAAAGACCAAGCTGTTAGAGATATTGAAAGTGCTATGTTACGTATAACTCATAAATAATATGTATAAAATAAAAGGTAAACCTTGGGCTTATTCTGGTGCTATTGATGTATCAGATTGTGCTACTGCTAAAGAAGTTATGCTTAAAGCTGGACTTAATTTTAATGTAGCTAAATGTGAACTAGTTGGTAAAATGCCTATTAAACTTACTGGAACTGATGAAGAACTTGACCAAATTATTAAAGAACAAAAAGAAGGCGCTCATGTTTTTGGTACTGACATTTATCGTAAGTGTGATAACGCCTTTGCTACCTATCGTACTGATTACAATATTCCTTTAGGTGTTGTTAAAAGTAAATATACTATTGTACAAAACAATGATGCTTTTAATTTCTTTGATGACGCTATTGGTAAAAATTCTGCTATTTGGCAAACTGCTGGATTTTGGGGAAATGGTGAAAGAATATTTGTAAGTGCTAAACTTCCTAATAATATTCTTATTAAAGGTGGCCCTATTGAAAATTATCTAGTATTTACTAATACTCATGATGGTAGTGGTGGAGTTAAGATTTTATTTACTCCTATTAGAGTTATTTGTCAAAATACTCTTAATGCTGCTATTCGTACTAGTAGTAATTATATTAGTTTTCGACATACAACTAGTGTTCATAATAAGATTTCTGTGGCACAAGAAATACTTGGAATTAGTAAAATTAAATCTGAAGAATTTGGTCAATATTGTAATTTACTTGCTAATATTAAAGTTACTGATGAAGATGTAATTCAATTTATTGGAGAAAATCTTCTTACTAGTGATGAAATTCAACGTCTAAAAGATACAGGACATACTATTAAAGATATTGCTTATCGTAGTGGTTTAGCTTTAACTGATAGTAAAATAAGTAGTAGAAAAATGAATGTTATTTCTGATACTTATAATTATTATTTTGATGGTCCAGGTCAAAGAGATATTCTTGGTACAGCTTGGGGTGCAGTTAATGCTATTAGTGGATATTATTCTAATATAGATAATATTGAAGGTACTAAGCGATTTGATAGTATTTGTTATGGTGATAAATCAAGAAAAATAGAAAATGCTTTTGCACTTGCAGAAGCTCTTTAATTTAATAATTTAATTGTATATGGAAGTAAAAGTATTTAAACTAAAAGAGATTAAACTTCTTAGTGGAAATGTTGTAGATATAAAGAAATGTTGTATGGTTCAACCCATTCTACCTACTTATGGTAAAGAAGGTGATGCTTGTATGGATATTTATCCTATTTGCTGTGAATATGATGTAGATAAAGATAGATTTATTTATCATACAGGTTTAGCATTTAATATTGGAGATGATGCTAATGGTGAACCTAATGAAATGTCTTTACGTCCTAGAAGTAATCTTACTAAATCTGACTTTTATATGCCTAATGCTCCTGGTACTCTTGATTGGGGTTATCGTGGAGAACTTCTTATTATTTTTAAGAATCGTACTTCTAGAGATTTAGTTCATGCTGTATCTACTCTTGCTGAAACAGTTGATAAGTTGAGAGAACATATGCATTTACCTGATAGTATGGTTGGTAATGCTAGACTTAAACTTAATAATGTTAGAACTACAATGACTAACATACTTGCTAAACTTTCTACTCCGCCATATAATTGTGATGGTAAAGATAGATGTTGTCAATTAATTATTAATAGTGCTGAACGTATTAGTTGGAAAGAAGTTGAATCTATTGAAGAATTAGGAGAAAGTGAACGTGGAAACAAAGGATTTGGAGAAGGAACAGGAGGAGCAGCTAAAGCTTAAAGTTGGTGCTCGTTATATTCATAATAAAACGTCTAATGAATATATAATTATTAGTATTACTAAAATGAAACATCCAGATACAGGTGAATGGATTCCTGCTGTTATTTATAAAGTTGATGGACTTGAACCTTTATGGTGTAGAAGTGTTGAAAGTTTTAAAAGTCATTTTAGTGATGCTAAAATTGAAGGTAATGAAGTTTATCTATGAAAAAGTTAATCTTGTTTTATTTACCTGATTGTAATGTTAGTAAACTTTTTGAAGAAAGGCTTCACAAAGCTCTTGCTCTACCTGAGTTTGCCGGTAGGTTTAATCTTATTAGGCATAATCTATATACTGATACTGGTAGACAAGAAGCACGTAGTGCGGGTATTAGTGATGCTCCTACTGCTTATTGTAATGGTGATATTTTACGTGGTGTGCAAAGCGATTACACTATTAGAAAGTATCTTCGTAAGCTGCTAGGAAAGTCATAGATATGATTCTTTTGCCCTACATTGAATTTTAATTGTTATTGTGATTAATCTATCACGATATGAATATCATTCAATGTGGGGCTTTAAAATAGCTAATTTTATAAATTCTCATTATATTATACGAATACTATGGTTAAAATTGAATTTTATTATAAAAGTGCTGATAAAGATAAAACAGAAGCTATGAGAGAAGCTATTGATATAGCTTTATTTGGCACTAATGTTCAATGTAATTTTAAAAATCTTCCTGACCATCTTATTCTTGAAGATATGATACTTGAAAAGGCTGTTGCTGGTAAGAATATTACTGAATATCCTACTTGTATTATATATCGAGATGATACAGAATATAAACGATATAGTAATTCTGTTACTTGGGAAGAACTTCGTAATGATATTAATTATCTTACTGGAGATGAACCTACAAGACAAACAAATAATATATTTGTTGAAGCGTTTATTGATGAACATGATTGTATAACTCGTGCTAAGTGTGCTGATGCTATTGCTTGGATGTGGAAATATCAAAATACTAAAGTAGAATATATTCAAACTAATATTGATAATCCTAACAAATTTGCTGTTGTAATTAAAGATAGTTGGAGAACTTATGCTACTTATGTATATTCTGATAGTCTTACTACTGAAATGATTAAGAATACTCTTCTTAGAGTTCCTAATACTATTAAAGAAGCTGTTAAAAATAATGCTATTGTGTTATGATACGTATTGATTGTTTTACTAGAGATAGTTGTGATGCTTGTAAAATAGCAATTAAGAATATAACTGATGCTATTAATGAAGCTAATTGTGATATTACTCTTAATATTCGTAATACAAATCTAGATGATATTCTAAGAAAAGAAATTACTAAATTTCCTACTACTGTTATTACTAAAGTCGATAATGATTATAAAAGAAAAGAATTAGCTCGACTTGAAGGAAGTTTTCCTAGTGATTATATTAAAGATATTATTAACAAACTTGAAAAAGAATAAACTATAACAGTTAAAGAACTTATAGAAATGTTTGAAACTTGTGATAAAGAATCAATAGTATATATTAATTGTGGAGATGATATTAATTCTATTGATGAAATATATGATTATAGTAATAATTGTGGAGAAGTTATAATAGTTAGTAATTAATTAAATTTTAAAATTATGAGTAAATTTATTGGAGTTAAAATGATTGAAGCTGTTCCTATGAGAGCTTGTGAAGCAAATGACAAAGGTCATAAAATTGGTAATCATTCTTTTGAAGAAGATGGTTATGAAGTAACTTATCCAGATGGATATAAATCTTGGAGTCCTGCTAAAGAGTTTGAAAAAGCTTATTATAAACTTGAAGACCCTGCTGGAGATGTTCTTAAAGAAAATGATATTAAGAGATTTATTAAAGGTATTGAAAATGTAAAAGTTGGTACTAAAACAACTAATACTACTCTTACTTGTCTTACTGGATTTGAAGTTCATGGTCAAGCAGCTTGTGTAAAACCTGAAAACTTTGATTTAAATGTTGGTTCTAATTATGCTCGAATTAAAGCTGAAGATAAAATTTGGGAAGGTCTTGGATTTGTTCTTCAATGGGCTAAATATGGACTAAAGAAGTAAATAGTATTAATGCTAATGGTTTATATGTTATACGTAAAGCTGGCTCTAATAGAGCTGGCTTTATTAAATTTAATGATTAGCTTGGAACCGCTACGAGTGCTACGCACTCTTCGCTATACTCCCCGTAGAGGATGGAATGGTAGTTATGCTAGTAATATTAGTATAGTTATTAATAATAATGATTATATTGATTGAATGAATACTAGTCTATTCCATCCTCTACGGGGAGTTGAGCGTAGCGAAGCGGAGCGTTCTACTAATCCTTAAACTTATAGTCGTTGGCATGACTGAAACCTCGGTAGATAAGCTAGTCTTACTACTGAGGTTTATTTTTATCTTATTGTTAAACTTAAATATATTATAATTATGGTTGCATTTATTGTTCTTATTGGAATTATATTTGGTGGTGTTAAACTATTGGCTATTGCTAATAATATTAGTGATAGTGAAGCTATGGATAAATATAGCGGAAAACTATTTGTTGTTGGTATTATAGTTTTTATTATTCTTATGTGTGTTATTGGTAATAATGATGATGGTTTTAATTAAGATATTACTAATAATAAATATTGATTCTATTTGTTCTTCTATCTATATAGATAGAAGAACGCTTGTAATATCTTGATTATCAATTAATTACAAAAATATTTACTTCCGAAAATTGGAAGATAGTTACACTTTTTTAACATTAATCATTCCGTTTTTTCCTACATAATATTTATATTTGTCATACTGATAATCTAAATAATATTGTTTTTATGACTAGAGTTACATTTGATAGTAAAGCTCTTAAAAAGGTTAGAGATATATATTCTAAAAGAGCTAATGAAGTTGCTAAAAATATTGCTCCTACTGTGTATAATATTGAAGTTACAACAGAGGATAGAGAAATTACTGATAGTCTAGCAACACTTAATACTGTTTTTAAACTTACAAAGAAAACTATTACTAATCGTGAATATGTTACATTTGGTAATGAATTAAGTTCTAAACTTATTAAACTTAATAAAGGTAGTATTGCTATTATTAGTTATATTTGTAATAATATTAAATGGTGTAGTAATAAAATTACTTTTACTGAAAGTGATATAACGAATTATGCTCATATTGATTCAAAAACTTTTTATATTGCTTTAAATGAACTTTATAACGAACAAGTAATTATTAATACTACTAAAAAATCTACTTATGTTGTTAATCATAATTATATATTTAGAGGTAGTATGACTGATTTTATTAAAATTTATCACGATAAATATGATGGTTTGGTTGGATTTCTTGATGATAAAAAACGTATTATTCTTGATGATTGAGATATTAATATTAAAAGTAAAAAGGGCTTGTCTAGGTAGTAATACCATAGGCAAGCCCTTATTTTTTACTAGATTCAAGTCCAGCTTATTCAAATATATCTTTACCTATATCTTTATAAGGTATAATACTAAGTATATTTTCATCAACTTTATAATAACTATTATTATTAGGTAAATCAAGAACTCGATTAATACTACGAACAACAGGTATATTACGAATAGCCATAACTTCAAACTTATTCATACCTTTATATCTACCAGTAGTATATTCCTCTGTGAAATCTTCTTCAATAAGGAATCTAGCAGCCATAGCAGTAGTACCAAGTAAATCATTAATAGTTTGTCCAATAGCAACAGGACTAGACCATAGTTTTTTACCTTCAGCATAAGCACCAAATGGAGTAAATGAAGAAGCTTCAGAAGCAAGACGGTCAGCGTGATAAAGCATAAGATTATATATAATACTTTCATCATCATCTCCTCCCATACCAGTTATAGCAATTGCTCCAATAACAGCAGCACCTACATAAAGTAAATCACCTAAATTACGTCTAATATTTGCTTTTTCATGTTCAGGAAGAAGTTCATAATTAAGTTTGAAATTAACAGCAAATGAAAGTAAATTCTTACCATAAGTTTGGAATGCTTTAAGAACATCACTTACATTATTAATTTCTCCTATGTTAGTTTCTTTAAATGGAATAGTCAAATAATCATAAAGACTAGTATAATTACCTTTTTCAACAGTACCTAAAGTTTCATTATAATAACCATTCCAACGATAACGTTTCTTAAAACCGGGATAAAGATGTTTATGATATTGCATAACCATACCACCCCACCAATGTTGTTCAATATTAGCAGAACCAAGTTTATCATAAACACCATGAACTTTCTTATTTACTTCACGAACTTTATCAATAAATTTAGCATATTCTTTAAGAGTAAGTTTACTATCAGATTTTATTTGAGCAATTCCATCTTTAAGTTCAAATTGATTATAAATATCTGGAAGTTTAGCAAACTTTTTATCAATATTCTTAATAAGTTCTTTACGTTTAGCTATATATTCTCTTTGTTGTTCTTCATTAAGATAAGTTTTAACAAAATCAAATATAGGATTAGCTTTAAATAGATTATATTTAGCTCGTTTTTTATTATCAGCTTTAGCATCATCAATAAACTTATTGAATTGTTCAAGTAAAGCTTGGCTCTCTCCTCCACGGGGAGTATTTATTACAGACATAAGAGCATCTTGTTCAGCTTTACGATGATACATTTCTTTACTCATTATATCATAACCGCCTCTACCATTATCAACAAGTCTATGAGATTTAAGCATAGCAAATAGCATAACATTTTGCATATAATGTTCACCAACAGATTGAGGACTAAATAGTAATCCACGAACTCTACGAATATTTTCTTTAAGACCTTCAACAGTACTAACTTCAGTTACTCTATCAAAATCAACCACATGACTAAGTTTAATAATAGCATCTTGAAGTGTACTACTATTTTCACTATACATATTAGCCATATAACTAACAGTTCCTTTAATCCATTCAGATTTACCAGCTTCCCAATCTTTAAGATTAATATATTCACCAGCAGCTCGTTCCATAAATATATTACTAGAACCAGTAAGAACGTTAGCAATACCACCAGTAATGTTCATCATCATATATTTACTACCAGCAATATTCTGAGCAAGAGAACCTAGTTTAACTAGATTAGGAGTTTTATTATCTTTATATTGTTCAAATACAAGACGACGAATAAAACTTCTAAGATGTGCACTAGTTCTAGTTTGTTTTTCTTGCTTATATTCAATTTCACCACCAGCACTGGCTTCTCTATTTTCACTTATACTACCTTTATAATTTATATCGTAAGCAGTATTACTAGTAATAATTTGGTCAGCAGTATAAAGAAGATTTTTAACTGTTTTAACAGTATTATATCTATTACTTTCAATTAAAAAACTATTAAATACTTCTTCCCAATTACGATTAAGAATATCATTATGAATTTTATTATTCTTTTCAATAATCTCATCTCTAGCTTTAATAGCAGCAGCTTTACGTTTACTAAATTCTTCATCACTTTCATCAGGTTCTTTAAATTTAGGTATAGTAGGCAACTGTTGAGTATCTTTATTAACTAATTGAATTAATCTAGGATTAGGAATATCATAATCTTTATCAAAAGTTAAATCTTCATTATTTCTCCAACTAGTATTATTAGGAACATTAGCCGTCCAACCAAGAAAACTAAGAGCTTGTTCAAAGTAATCTTTAACAGTCATATCTTTAGATTTAGGCAAAGCTGGAAGATAACCCATATCAACATATCTCTTATTACTATTAGTAAAACAATACTTTTTCATAAGTTCATTTACTTTATTCATAAGTTCAAGTTGATACTCATTAAAATTAGTATAATTAGGATTATCATATCCTGTTCCTACTTTGTACTTATTAACAAAACTACTATATTCTGGATTAACAAGTTCTTCTTTAGGAGTAATATGCATTTGATTAATACGTGGTTCATAATTACCAACAACAACTGAACTATCATCTTTAATCATTTGCATAGTAGTCCAAATACGAATAGGTTTAATAGTACGAGTATATGGGTCAAAATAATGATTATCTCTATACCATTGTTTATATTCAATACTATCAATACCATATTTGTCAAGAACTTCTCTTTCTTTCATATAGTAATATTGAGTAGTAGTTTCTCTAGTTCTCTTTTGAAGAATATTAATTGCAGCAGTTCTATCAATATCAGTCCATTTATCTAAATCTTTAGGTTTAATAATACCATAAATAGTTCGATTAGGTCTTTCTGCAATAGTTCCATTTTCTTCAACTTGTTCACTAAATACTTCTAACCACTTATCATAATATTTTGTACCTTTAGCAAAAGCTCTATTTTTATTAAGTTCATATTGTTTCCAATTATAAGTAACATCACATTCACTTTCAATAAATTCAGCAACACGTTTTGCTTTAGCTTTATCAGTACTCTTTTCACCTCTAGTAATTTCATTAAATACTTCAAAACCAGTCTTGAGTTGTTCTAAATCTTCTTGACTAATATCAGCAGTATTAAGAGTTCTAGTAGCATTATCAAAATATTTTTCAAGTATTTTATTAATAGCTTCTCCTACATTAATTTCTTCTTCGCTCTTAGATTTATTACCTGTAAGATAATTATAGAAATCAGCACGATAAATTCTTAATTCATCTTCAGCAGAACGAATAATACCAACATAAGGCATACCATTACCTTTAGTATATTTATATTTTCTAACTGTTTCAGCTTTTATAAGAGCTGCACGTTCTTCAGATATTTTACGTCCATCAACTACGTTAAATTCATCTTTAGCTTGAAATTCTTTAATAGCAAGATTAAGAACACTATTACCTTTATTAGCGTCTTTAAGTTCTTCAAACGCCCAATTTAAATCTTCTATATCTTTAATATCAAGAATATATCTAGTATTCTTACGAATCCATTCTTTAGCTTCACGATATTCAGAAACTTTCATAAGTTCTTCCATACTAATAAGAAGATTACCATTAGCATCACGTTGACTTTCATATTTACTAATAATAGAAAGTTGTTCTTTAAGTTTAGAATCAAATCCTTCTTTAGCTTGCTTATCATAAAACATTTCTTTAACTTTACGAATATTAGTTTGATAAGCACGAAGTCTTTCAGCTACATTCAAATCATGACCAATTTTTTTATTGCCATCTTCATCGTAAAGACTAGTAAGACTATCCATTTGAGCGTATATACGTCCAAGTTCTTCATCTTGACTTTGTGTAGTAACATTATCAGTCGCTTGACTTAAAATATCTCGTATTCTACTATTAAGTCTTTTATATTCAGCAAATTCTTTAGGAATACCATCATCTCCTTTTTTAAGTCCTAATAAACTTCTTTCAAGATTTATAATATAAGTAGAATATTCAATAGTAACATTATTACCATCTTCATCTTGAACAGTGATTGGTTTAAGCTGATGAATAGTAGTCATATCAATAAATTTAGCTTTATTAGATAAAGCAATAAGATGTTCAACACTATTTATACCAAATTTTTGTTCAGCTTCAATAGCAGCATCTCTATATTTCTTTATCTTTTCTTCCCAAATAGGATTATTAGGTTGAATTAATCTACCATCATCATCAATTATACTATCAAGACTAACAGATTTACCATTTTTAGCAGCTCTGGATTTAAGTTCTTTAAGATAGTTTTTAAAGTCATTAGACTCTTTAATACCATTAAGACGACCTTCTTCAACAGTACCCATTACATCTTTAAGTATATTCTGCAATACAAAGTTACGATTAGCACGAATATCTTGTATCCAATAGTCCATAAATCCAGTATCACCATAAGCATCAAATTCTTTCATAAGACCGCTTATATAATTAGGATTAGTAGTACGTAATTGAATCCATCTTTCAAACCAATCTTTTCTAGCAGAATGTACAGTAGTATTAGAATCAACTTGATTAACTAATTTTTGAATCTTTCTAATATTCTCTTTAGTTTTATCATCAAGATTTGTACTATCAATATCAATTTCGCTAATAAGTTTGTATTTATTCTTAAATGTATTAGCACTAAGAATAACATCTAAGAAACGATTTTGAAGTTGTTCATCTTTAAGAACTTTACTAATAACATCTTTATCATTAATAGGTTTATCAATACCATCAATTTTAATAAAACGATTAATATCATTAAGAATATTATTAGCTTCAACATCTATATAATTAGCTATAACTGATAACGAAAATTCAGAATTATCAGAAAGACTACTACTATCAAGATAATTAATTTCAGCATTATTAAGAGCATTAAGAACATTTTGAGCAGCAGGTTGACCATGGCGAACAGCGCGTGATATAATTAAACTTGCATTTTTAGCAAATCTACCAATAGGAGTTTGGTCATCAACACTACTATATCTATCAGTATTACTAGTAACTCTATTTATTTCATTTTCATTAATTTCAATAAATAAACCAAGTTTATTATCTTCAATATTAGGATATTTAGCTTTATATTGTTTTAAATCATCACTTAAATTAATAGCAGTAGTTCCATTAATGTTAAGATAAAATTTATCATTAATAGTATATATAGTATTATTCTCAAAAGGAGTATTCATAAAAGGCTGGAAATACTCATTAGATATATATTTACTATATAGTTCAGGAACTTCTTTATAACCTTTATTTACAGCTTCATTAATGTTATCTTTAATACCATCAATAAATTTATCTCTTTTTTCTTGTTGAGTAAGACCTTTATAAAAAAGAACGGCTAACGGTTTATGAATATTATTATTAGCTATAATACTAGGCTCAATACTATTATAAGTTTCAAATGATTCAAGTCTATCAATAGGATAATAAGCTAAAGTTCCATCATAAGTTCCTTTAATATATAAATTTCTATTAATTCTAATAACATTAACAGCATCTCCATTTCTTATTATTCCTACATTATCAAGATTTTCTTGACCATTAAAAGTAATAATACCACTTCTTTTTAGACTATAATTAATTTTATTATTAGTAAGTCTTTTAAATGTATAACTAGGACAATTAAAACTATTATAATTCTTACGAATAAAACCAATTATATCTTCAACATTATATTTATCAACAAAACCATAACTATTAATACCTTTCATAGCTATATCTCCAATAGCTATTCCGCCCTCACTCAATCCTCTAAGGGGGGTATTACTTATAAGTCTACTAATATTTCTAGTTCTAAATTTATGACCTTCAACAATAAAAGCATATTTAACTAAATCAAGAGCTGTAAGTTTAATAAGAGGATTAGGATGATTCCAAGCTCTATCAAACAATCTATGGGCTTCATCATTAGTAATATCACCTTGTATGTAATTAATATATTGAATATTTACATTACGACGATTATTTCTTTCATCATTAGCAACTATTTCAATATGTTCAAATACACTACCATCTTGACTAAAATTACGCTTAATCCAATCAACTTTCTGAGCAGGAGTAAGTCTAGTAAATACATCAATTTCAGTTTGTGTAGGCTCAAATATATTTTTAACTATAACATCATCTGTTTTAATATTAACTAATGTACCACTTACTCGTCCAACTTCTAAAGCTCTAGATTGTCCAGTACCATATTCTTTAATATATTTAGGATGAACAAAATCACCATTAACAATAGTAACAGGTAAATTAAGATAAGAACTACCATTATTACCTACTTCTAGTTTATTAATAAGATAATCTTTATAGTCATTATATAACTTTTCAGTCATTATTTCACCTTTAGTCCATTCTGCTATTCTATATACATAATCAATAAATACAGGATTAGCAGTTTCAAATACTTGTTGAGTAGCTTTAACACTAAGAGCAGTACTCATTTGTAAAAATGCAGCTAAACTAGGATAACTACTTTTAGATATATCTGATTTAATAAACGCATCTATACCACCACTAATATCAGGAAAGACACTTTCTAACAGCAAGGTTTGACCCCCCGTAGAGGATGGAGCATAAATATTACTATTCTCAATAACAGTTCTAGCATCTCTAAATACTTTATCACTAGCATAAAAACTTTGTTTAGCACCATATTTATCAGCGCTAAGAATATTAAGATTATTACTTATATCCTGTCCGATTGAGTTTAACCGATTGAATTGTGCTAGAACATAAAAGTCAAATAAAGCCTGCTGAATGCCATTCATTTCCCCTCTAAGACGAGATTTATATGCGTCTGATGAAAATATAAGGTCAGGTGATGAAAATGCGTCAGAAACGCTTAAATTGAATAATTTCTTGAAAGTTTCACCATAACTTTTATCAATAGTTTCAATTAGCTTTTTACGTCCAGCAAAATTAACTTTTTCACCAAAACCAAGATTATGAGCAACTTCTCTAATAGCTTCAGTAAGTGGATTTTTAGTACCTTCCGCAAGAACACTATTAGTTTCTTTCCATTTACGAACTAATATATCAATAGCAGGTTGCCACATAAATCCAATAGCAGTATCATAATTACTTCCAAAGTCAACAATAGTTTTGAAAGCATTAAACGTATAAGTATTTTCATTATGTATAGCCCCCTCTTTCATAACATCGAGAATATGAGCAGTAGTCTGAGAACTATAAGGATTAATCAAATAACCATCAACATTCTTATCATCTCCAGACCAACCAAAATTCTTATGAGTAATACGAATATGTTTATTACCAATAGTTTCAACATTTTCTTTACCATATCTATTAACAGCTTCTTGCTCACTAATCACATCAGTAGTGTACATAACTTTAATACCTTCACTATGATTAGCTTTAGTAACATTACCAATACTCATAAAAGTATCTCGATTAACACTGATACCTTTAAGTTTAATACCAGAAGTAGCAGCATCAAACCAATCAAGTTGAGTAAAGAAATCACTAGGAGCAACAGTTGTTTTATTAGCACCAACTATTTCTGCATAAGTTTCATTAGCTTCTTTGACATTTTCAAAGTTAGAAGTAGTAGTATTTTCTTCAAATGCAGCAGGATTATTAAGTATATCAATAAATGATTGAATAATAGCATTAGTTCTAGCAGCTTGACTACTTGTATCCTCCACGGGGAGTTTTAAGTATGATTCGTAAGACTTAATCCCACCATCATTAGCAATTTTTTCAACAACTTTAAGATTGCCATTATAACCTTCAAGAGTAGCATTAATAGCATCTTCGCTATTTTTTAAAGAAGCTCTAATATTACCTTGTTTATTATAAGTCTTACCAAGAATTTTACGACTAGCTTTATCTACATTATCTTTAACATAATTAATATACCCTACTTCATCTTTAGTATATCTAGCGTGAGTAATTTCAGTTGGAATACCTTTAACAAGATTAAATGTTTTAGACATACCATAAACACTATCAACGTCAAAGTCAGAACCAGTTTGAGTAACCCATTCATCAGGAACAACAACAGTACTACCATAAGCATCTGGAAGAAACTCTTTAACATACATAATACATATAGATTGTTTACCTTCAGTAGGAATACGATAACCAATCATAGTACGTAAGCTATCAGGAACTTGTTCAATATTTAATCCTTTAAGTTTACTACTCCATCTAGGAAGTTTAATTTCAGTATAATAAACAGGAGTGCCATCAACTTCTCCAATCTTTTTATATTGAAATTTACTATCTGTTTGAGTTTGTTTATCAACTTTAAATCCAAAATCAGATAGCTGAGCAGCGTGCCAACCACTAATAAGTTGTCTAGTAATATTAGTATTAAAATAACTATTAGCAATACTTTCAAATTTACTATTAATATTAGACAAAAATAAAGGAAGATTATTAAATCCAGCACTATCTAAATCAAAAAATTCAAGAAGAGCTTTTTCAACTCCTTGTTGTTGAGCATTTTCTTTAAATCTATCAAAAAATACAAAACGATTAAGATTTTTAATAGCACCATTAGAATTTAAATCAATATGACCATTATCATCTAATCCAATACCAAGTTCAGCACAAGTTTTTTCAAAACTATTTCTAATATTAGCTACATAATTATTAAATACTTTATCTTTAAGTTCATTAAGTTCAGTTCGATTAGGAAGATTATCAAGCATTTTCTTCATAATCTGAATAGCAGCTTTATTACTAGCATCAATCATATGTTGAGGAACTTCTTGTTGGCGATAAAGATAATTATAACTAAATAATTCAGAATTTTCAAATACTTTATCATCAAATTCTTTAAGAGCTTCATCAGTTAAAACACCATCATTATTCCAAAGTGTCATTCTATTATGTTGTGCAACTTTAACAGTTTCAACAGTATTAATTTGATGAATACCTTTATTAGTCATTATATTATAGACTTTTTCAAGTTCTGTTCTTTTGATAAGTTTAGGAATAAGAACAAACTCAGCGTTCTTTACTTGTCTAGGAACTTCAATACCAACAGTAGTATCATAATATAAATCATAATAGAAATTCTTTTGAATTTGAACTTTATTAGCAAATTTAGTCCAATCAATTTTATCTATTGGAGTATCATCTGTAAGACTTTGAATAAGTCCAGCATATTTATCTAATTCACCAGCAGCAGTAATACGACGAATCCATTCTTCAAGAGTAATATAAGATTGAGCATCATTAGTATTAACTCCTCCTTTAAACGGTTCTAGTATTCTTTCTCTGTCTTTTTTATCAAGTCCAGCTTTTTTAAGTTGGTCATCGAGTCTATCAATAACAACTTTATCAGAAGCTTTAAAAGTATTATAAATGGTAACACCCCTAAATTTATCTTGAAGAACTACTTTTTTACGTTTAGTAACTCCATTAACAGTATAAGGAACAGTAACAGCATTACCTTTAATAGTTATATCATATAAATCAGTAGCTATATCTAAATCATTTTTAGTAAAATCAATATTACCAAAAGGATTACCACTAGCTTGTACTTCTTTAATACGTTTTAGAATAGCTTGACCATTCTTATAAAAACTTTGGTCACCACCATACATATCGTACATACTATCTCTAACAAGATAATCATTAACTAGAAATTCAGCTAAAGATTCATTATTAATCCTATCATCAATAAATGTACCATATTTATTTTTAAGTTCTTTATAGCCATTAGTTATATATTCATTTAACCAATCAGCAACAGCATCTTCAAGAGCAACACGTTGTTCTGCATTAAGAACTACTTGATTATTAACATAGCTAAGTCCACGTGTAGACCCCCCGTAGAGGATGTCAATAGTCTTACCATACCCAATTAGTTCATTAAACGCTCCATTACTATTAGGAGTAATTTTACTAACTAAACGTTTAAAATTAAATACTCTACCAGCTAAAACTTTATGTCCATCTTTAGTAATAAATACATTACCTTTTCCATCTTTATGATATTGATTATAAAAATGTTCAGGTTTATTATTATAAGTATCACTAAATTCAAAATCTCCATTAGTTAAAATAGGATTACCATTAGCATTAGTCTTAAACATTACATTAACAGCTTGAGCCATATTAGTAAGTTCTTGAATAGCTATATTATAATATTGTTTAAATAATGGATGTTCTCTATTTATAATTTTAGTTCCATCTTCTAGTTGACTACGTAATCCAGCAAGACTATATCTAGGAGCAGTAATAGTAAAGTTTTTAGGAGCATCACTAGGTATGGGAAGTAAATAATTAGCAGTAGGAGTTTCAGAATTATTAATATCAGTCATAAATAATCCCATAGCAGTAATTAAATAATCACCGTCACTCATACTACGATATAAGTCATTATTGTTATTATCTAATTCACTAATACCATTAAGAAGAGAAGTCTTAAACATACTACGAGCATATTTAGTAAGTTTAGGAGTTCCATTTCCAACTCTTCTAAATAATCCATAATTAATTATATTACCATTACTATCTCTATGTTCAAGAAGTAAATTACTATAATCATATTGATGACTAGCAAACTTTTGTTTAGCATAAGCTTCAACCATAGCGTTTTGCTCTTCAACAGTAGATTTATCATCATTGATTATTTTAGCAATATTAGTAATAAAACTTCTATTAATAACATCAGAACTTAAATTACCTTCGGGATTACGAGAATTAAGTTCAACAGGAATATAAATAATATCTTTAAAAACATCAGCCATTTGATATATAATAGAAGTATCACCTCTATTAATAAAACTATCAGGCATTTTAGTTCCTTTATCCTTTTTAAGTGCTTCTACATATTTATTATAGTTTTCAACTGTACGATTAATAACATTAGCAAAATTAATAAGATTATTAGCCATAGCTACACGACCAATCTTAGCAATAGCTAAATTAAAACTAGCTTGATTAATATCTGGAAATATTTCTTTAAAAGCATCATATAAATAAAGATTAGCATGAGGAGTATTTTTATATCTATCATATATACGAAACTTTTCACGAGCAGTAGGAACACGATTAGTAATAATATTATTCTTAACATTATTATAAAAAGTATTCTGTAAAATAGTACGAGAATCAGTATTAGGATTAGTTACACGAGCACGAACATAACTATTACCATTAGAATCAGTTTGAATATAAGTTTCAATTTTAGATATAATAGGTTTATTAAACACCATCATATACTTATTAGCAAATACTTTATTTTTGCTAAGTAAATCATGTAATTGAATTAAACATTCACAATTTGGAATAGTTTCAGATATACGTTTAAGACTAGCTATAAAATTATCTACATTACTAGTATCAGCACTAGCATATAATATTTTAGATAAGTAATTAACATCAGAAAAAGTAACAACTCCTAATTCATTATTAGTATCAAAAGGATAACTTCCATTATCAAGTTGAGAAGCAGCAGTAAGTTTAGGTAAACTTGCAAGATGATATTTAATAATTTCTTCTACGTGTTTATTAAAATCTTTAACTTCACCAATACTTAAATTCCAAAGTTGAGTCATTAAATCAATACCATCATCTATACTATTTTCATCTCCTTCAGTAGAAGTTTCATCAAGATAACCGCCTAATTCTTCATAATCAGTAGTTTGATATAATTCATCTCGTTTAATAAGTTTAGCTACATTTTTATTATTAAAAAGAGCTTCATTAAATTCAGTATTAGTTAATGAACGTAGTAATGCACCATAATTAAAATCTTGAGCATCACCATATTTACGAAGAAATGCACCAAGACCATTAATTTTAATAGCAGGACTTGGATTATTAATAAAACTATTAAGTTCATTATTTCTAGTTTCATCATTTCCAGCTAATTTCTTAGCACGTTTAAGTCCAGCGTTAATAACAGTTTCATTAGTACGTTTTTTAATTTCATTAAAATTTAATGGAGCACCATTATATAGAAAATTAAAACTAAGTTTGTTCATAATATCAGCCATATAAGTAATAGCTGTATCTCTAGCTTTAATTGTACTAAACAAACCACGTTCTTCTTTTTCAGCAACAGAAGCTACATCGTCCATATTACGAAGTTTAATAGCTCTAGCTTCAAGAAGAGCATTATAAGCTTGTCTTCCAGAAGTTTTAACATTAATACCTTTATCAGCTATAATCTTCTTAAAGATTGGGTCTTCAACCATAGCTATAAGACTATAATAATCAGCATTATTAGAACCATGTTCTTTAATAATAATGTTATTAAGATTATTATATCCTACAAGTTTAATATTTCCACAACTCATAAGTTTATATTTAAGTTTAAATTCATTAATAGTAATACCTCTATGACTAATGTAAAGTAAAATTTTATTACATCGTCATAGAGGTGATTTTATTTCGTTTTAAGCGACTTTTATATTTGCTCGATTAATTCTACATACAGCTAAAACTGATGCGTCCTGTGTCAAGCAAAGTGGCAAATTCGGGCTGTTGGTCTATTGGTAAACGGCTAGTCAATTCAGCCATATTCAGCACTATATCATCATCAACACTACTAAACATATTAAGTCCATCATTAAGATTATCATTATTATAATTATAATCTTGACTGTTATCTTCATTAGGATTTTCAGTTTGTTCTGTACTAGCAGTTTCTTCTTCAAACTGAAAAGTTCTTTGAATAGCTTCTTGATTACTTTCTTTAGGCATTTTCTTAATAGCTTTATAAGCATCTCTAGCAGCAGCTAATAAACTATCTTCATTAATATTAATACCTAACATATCAGCAATAACTTCAAGAAGTCTACTAAATAAAGTCTTACGTTTATTAACTTTTCTATTATCATACTTAATTTCATTAAGTGCAGTCATAAGAGCATTACTAGTAATACTTTCAACTAGAAATTCTTCAAGAGCTTCACTTGTATTAAAGTTCTCAAATAGATAAGGTTTAAGTCTTTCTTTAGTAGCATCATCTTGAGTATCAAGCCAAGCTTTAAATTTATCATATATAGGTTTAACTAAAGCAAGAGCTTGTTCAGTATTATATTTAGTATAAAGTTGTCTATGTAAACTTTCATGAAGTATAATATTAACAACTCGATAAACTCTTTGACCAGCAATAGCAGAACTATTAAGCTCAATAGTATCTGTATCACGATGATAAACAGCATTAACTTGATTACCATTATTATCAGTAATACTATCTACAACTTGAATATTTTTAGGTAAAATACCAATCTTTTGAAGAGAATCAATATAATCAATAGCGGTTTGGTCATTAGCAAAATACTTTTTAAGTCCACGAGTTAAATTCTTAGCAGTTATAGCAGATTCAAAAGCATTAAAATTAATAGCATTAAGAGTATCATCTAACATGAACTCTGATAGCTGTTCAGGTATTGCCCCATCCTCCACGGGGAGTCTACCCTCAAGTTCATAAGTAATATCGAGTTTAGAATGAATATCTATTTGCCAATTACCAGCAGTTTCATTAGTATTAGTATTAGCTAATTTAGTTCTAACTAAACCATTACTAATAATAAAATCTTGATAACTATTATAACTATAAGTTTTACCATCAATATTTATAATAGTTTTACTATTTTCACGATAAATATATTTATTAGTTTTATCATTAGTTTTTGTACTATCATTAATAAAATCTTTACTAATAGCAAATTGGGCATAGTTAAACATTTCATCAATAACAGGACGAAGAGCATTATCTAATTCATCAATAGTACTAGCATTAATACCATAACTTTTACCTATTTTAAAAGCACTATTAACAACATAAGGAGAATTAATAATAATATTACGTTTATGATTACCAGCATCAGAATTAATAGTAAAAGCATAATCCTTACCATTAAAATGTGCACCTTTAACATAAAAGCCTATATTAGTAGGATTAATACTAATTTGAAGTCCAGTATTTCTATCTCCGTTAATAAGTTTATTATTTCCAAATATATCTCCAAGATTTTGTTTAAGTTCACCAAAACTTATTTTTCCACTAATATAATCTCTACAAAGATTATTAACTTCATTCTTAATAGAATTAATAATACGTCGAGCATCACCTTTAAGTAGATTACTATTTAATGGAACTTGTTTACAAAAAGCATATAGAGAAGTACCATCACTACTTGGAATACTAATAACAGGCATACCATTAGTAGTAAGATTTTCAATAATAGTTGGTTTACTTTCTCCATTAAGATATACTTGACCTTGTACAACTACACCAAGTTTATTAACATCTTCATTATAATTAACTACTGTTTCTTGTACATCATTCCATTCGCCATTAGCATCATCAATAGTATTAAGAACTCCATATTTAATATTAACAGCTTTAATCTTACCTTTAAAATCACCTTTAACTATTGTAATAGCTTGGTCATAACTATTAAGAAGATTATTAAACCAACGATTAATACTAGCTTCATGACTATTTTCATAAGGTTGATTAAATATGTATTTAGTAAGATTAACAAGATGCCCAGCTAAATCAAAACTTGCAACAGGAGTAGTAAAATCTCTAACTACATCAGGATATTTAGTTTCAAATTCTTTAAATAGATTAACAAGTTCTTTTTGTGTAACTTCTTCTTTAACAGCAAGTTCATATAAATGACCAATAAATTCTTCGTCAAATCTATCACCATCAAGAATACTAATTAAAGCGTCTTTAAGTGGAGAAACAACTTGACCATTTTCAGCATGAATATTATATTTCCAACCTTGATTAACCATATCATAATTACCAAACTTATCAATATTTGGAACTCCTATATAACCAATAATTGTACCATTAGCAAGTATATTAATACGTCTAAGCTTACTATCATATTCAGTTTCTAGATAATCACCTTGTTTAATAGAAGTAAATGCTTTAACATTTTCATTCTCTATTATATACTTAAGATTAACATTATTAGTATGTTCAACTTGAAGTCTTTCAAGACGTTCTTTAGCAATACCGTCAACGTATTGAACAAATTGTCTAGCATTAAGTTTCTTAATAGTTGATTCATCAGTAGCACGATATTTACCTTGATTATTAGTGCTGGCGTAAAGATAATTTTTTATTTGATTAAACAAATAATTTTTAATAATTTTATTACCTGTAATACTATCTATATATTCAACTAATTGACCAATACTAAGATAAACTTTACCATTAACAATTTTACCTCTAGTATTACCTTCACTATCAACACTATTAGCAAAATCATCCATAATAGCTTCTATATTACGTTCATTACCTGTAACAGTAGCATAAGTAGCATTAAGTAATAAACGTCTAGTGCTATCATCTTGAACAGAACTATATAAACTACCTCCTGTAAGACCATCAATAATATTATTAACTATATCGCTAGCTTCTGTTTGTTCAAATCCAGCTTGACTAAGTTTATCAATAAAAGACTGTCTAGCATTAAGTAAATCACTACTAGTAGATTCATGTCCTAAAGAATCTTCTAAATCAGCAATACTTTCATAAACTAAATCAGTACCTATTTGACCACGTTCAAATTCATCATCTGGAAGATTATTATTAACTTCAGGTTTAGGAGTACTAATAGGTTCTTGAGAAATTGGTTGTTCAGTTTGAGATTGAGGTTGTTCAGTATTAATAGGCTCACTAGGAACCGCTTCGCTTCGCTCCGCTATACCCCCCGTGGAGGATGGAGATGAGTTAGTATTATCTACATCAGTTTCATTAACTTCATTAACATCAGGATTAACAGGAGCAACTTCCTCTTTAGGAGTATTATTAACATCGTTTTCAATTTCTGCAATTTCAGCTAATTGTTCTAATGTAGTTTTAAGATGTTCATTACCTTTAGAACTTAAATCAAGTGCAGCATAAGCATCTCGAATAATTTTATCTATATTTGGTTTATTACCATTATTAGCATCTTTAATAACAGAATTAACATATTCTTTACCATATTGTTTATAAGCATTACGTAAATCGTCCATAGCTTTATTAACAATCTTTTTACGACTATTATCAAAGAAGCTATTAAGATAAATTATACGAGATTTAATATTATCATCAGATAGATTAAGTTGATTTTTATTAACCTCAACATTAATCTCAGCATTAACAACTTCTGCTAAATCTTTAAATACTTCATTATATTGTTTTTGAAGTTGAATAGCTGATTGAATATCATTTTTATTTTCAATATCAATAGGAGTATAAAGTTTATTAATAGCATCTAATCGTTCATTTAATTGAGCAATACGTTCTTGTTTAACGGAATTATTAATTGCAGCGTTATCTTGAATAGTTTTAATATCTCTTTGAATACTATTAATAATATGCTGATAAATACCATTCTTAGCAGAATTAATATCAACATCTTCAATATGATTATTTGTAATATCTTGATTTAAAACATCATTAGCCCAATTAAGAAGATTATTATAATTTTCTTGACGATTACGAGCATGAACCATTTGAGTAGCTATAATACGACCAACTTCAAATCCGCCACCAAGTCTATTAACTTTATTTAAAGTAGTATTATATTCATTTTTAAGATTATTAATTTCAATTTTAAATCTATTAATAAGTTCATTACTATCTTGTTGTTGTAATCCAAGTTTATTAGTAATACTATCATTAAATTCTTTACTATTAATAGAACTTTCAAGAAGTCCTAAATTACCAGCGTTCATAGAATTAATAATAATATTATCCATATATTCTTTTTCAGCTATACTACGAAGTTCTTCTTCAGTACCAGTAATAATATCTGGATTAACTTGATTACCATTTTCATCAGTAATAGTTATAAATGGATTTTTACCATTAGCAATACTATTAAGTCTTTCTTGATATGCTTGAAAAGTAGCAGTACGACCAAGAATTTCGTTTTCTCTTTGTTTTTCAGCAGAAGTCCAATCTTTATCAAGACGTTTATTAATAAACTTTCCAGCTTTATTCATAACACTACTAAAAGTAACACCACCAAGAGCACCCCAAAATGCTTGCTCCCATAACATTGGGTCTTGAAGATAATCTTTAATAGTTTGTTGAGGAATATCTTTATCAAATACTTTTTTACCATTATATAAACCATCTTGACTAGCTATATAATTAATAGCTTCTTCAACCCCTTCTGTCCATTCAGCTCTAACACCATGAAGAATATCATCACCTATATCTTTTAATGTACTAGTAATTGCTTGTTTAGTAGTTTTATTACTTAAAGCATTAGTAATTGCAGCAGCATCATCAATATTACTATTAAATGCAGTATTTAAATTTCTAAGTCTAGAACTAGTTGTATTACCACTTAAAGCATTTTTCCATAAGTTTTTTAAACTATAAACTTGCCATACATCAAAAAGAACATTAGCCCAATCTTCAGCAAAAGTAATATCAGCACTATTTTTAGCAATATCTTTAGCTACTTCTTCATCAGACATATCTTTATATTTAGGATTATTATTATAAAACTCTTCTCTTTGTTTATCATTCATATTAGCAAGTTGAGTTTTAGAATAATCTTCAATATCATTATAAGTTTGTCTAGCTTCTTGATAATTTTCAAGATAACGAGAAGGAACTCCAATAGCAGTAGCTTCTGCTATTCTACCAGTAATGGCTCTACTCTTTTGAGTCATATTAATAGCATTAGCCATTTTATTAGCTAATTTATTAAACTTTATACCTTTACCTAATAAAGAAACACCTTTAGCAAGACCAGTACTAGGAACCATAAGAGTTAAAGAACTAGCTATACTAGGAGCATTGCTAGCCCACCAAGCAAAATCTCCAATATCAAAAGCAGCATTAGGATTTTCTCTATATATAGCTAAACGCTCATTAATAGATTCTTTTAAAGATTCAAGTTCAGAACTTATTTCAGATTGATAATCATTAGGACTATTACTAACCATATTATAGAAAGCATCAGCTAAATCTGCAAAACCAATAGCTGTACCAACAGTAATCTCATTACCAATCTGTCCAATCATTCTTAATCCTTGTTCCCAATTACTTTGATTAACAGCACGTTCTTTATCAAGTTTTTCTGGGTCATCAACAGGATTAACATAAACATCATAAGGAGCATATTTATCTATATCATATTGATTAAGATTATATGATTGCCCAGCAATACGACTAAATAAATGACCACGACCCCGGTCACTAATAGAAGTGCCGGGGTTGTAATCAACTAAAGTAGGAGGCTGTATAGCCCCCTTTTTAGTTTTAGGATTATATTCAGGATTAGGTGTTTTATTACCACCTTGTAGAAACTTTAATACATCCATATTAATATAGATTATTAGTTAATTCATCATAGTAATATTGAATAACATAAGGATCTGAACTGCCACTAAGTTGGGCAAGTTTAGTAGCAACATTTTGTTGAATAGCTTTAACAGCATTTTCATCTACTGCCATACCAGCTTTAACAGCAGTTACAGTTTGTTCCCATTGGGATAAATTATCTACAATATCAACAGCATTTTCTTTACTTACTAAACCAATAGTTTGATTATTAGTAGAATTAATTAAATTAAAACCTCCACCATTTGGTACTAATTTAAATTTATCAATTCCAGTAAATGCAGCATTATTAGTAAGAGAAATAGGTCTATTAGCATTATAATAATTTTCTACTTTACCAGCAGCTCTCCAACTAGTATCTTGATTCCAAGATTGAATAATAGAACTATCAATAGCGCCACTACCTACAAGTAAAGTAATAGGTTCTCTTTTAAGTTTACCTTCTGTATCATAGTAACCTGCAATATTAATTTGAACTCCAACATCCCCAGTTTTTGGGTCACGAACAATAGTAGGGGTAATCTCATTTTCTTTAGCACTTCTAAGATAAGCTGTATAAGCTTTTCTATCTTCAGAAGACATAGGCTCAAATATTCCATTTTCACTAGTAATATAAGATTCTCCTTGAGTTAAATCAATACCAGCTTTAATAGCAGACATAGCTTGTTCTTCTAATTGTTTCTTTTGATCAGAATATTTACTAGCAGCTTCTGGATTAGAACTCATAACAAAATTAAGTTCAGCAAGTTCAGGAGTCATTGCAGATATACCAATAGTAGAAGAAGTTATTTGACCACCATCAAGAACAGCATCATTTTTAGATTTAAGAGAATCAACATAATCAATTAAACCAATATAAGGTTCTTTATTGCCTATTGGTAATCCAGCATGATGTTCTTCACCATTAGAATTAACTCGAACAAATTTATCACCATAACCAAAAAATCTAGTCTTAGCAGAATTAAGAAAAGCATTTAAAGGATTTCTAGTATCTTCAGCTTCTTTAACAGCTTTACCAAAACTATAAATAGATTTATGATAATCTTTAGGTAATTCAGCATATCTATAACCATTACCATCAGAACCAAATCTTATTCCAAGACTAGCAGCTTTTTTCTCTCCACCAATAGCATTAATAAATGAATTATATACATCATCGTTATTAAAGTATTGTCTAATAGCAGAACTATCTCCAAATATCTGATTAACATATTTACTATATGTATCAGAATATTTATTATTAGGCAAATCACTTAAACTAATAATAGAATTATATGTATCAAATCCGTCAATGCTATCTTGCGATTTACCAACTTTAAGACTATTAATATATTCTTGATTATCAATAATATCATTAAGATAACTTAGAGCATATGCTCTATCAGATGGATTAGTAATATTAGTCATGATACTAGTTCTAATATCATCTGGATTAGCAGTACTTAAATTAATATTAATATCAGGATTATATTTACTAAGTAATCCAGCTATTGATTGTCTATTACTAGTAATTTCAGCTTGAGCTTGAGCAGGCATAAAATTATCAATACGAACAGGAGTACCTTTATAAGTTAGATTATCAATAGCTTGTTTTCTTTGAGTTGTACTTCCTAGTCCAGCTTGTTTAGCTAAAGCTAATTGAGCTTTCCATGCTTCACCATAAGTAGTATTACTACTTTGATTATAAAAAGTTGCAGCATTATAGAAAGGGTCAATACGTTTAGCAAGATATTGTTCAGGAGTAAGAAGAATACCATTTTTATCTGTTATATCAGGATTACTTCCATTTTGGTCATATTTCCATTTAGCAATCTTATAATCTTGCTCAAGACTAGCTTTAGCACCGGGAGTATTTTCAATAACAGCTTTAACAGCTTCAGCAAGTTTAGCTTTACTTAATCTTTGCCAATCACCTTTAGTATGAGAATAAATCTCTCCTGTAACAGATTTAGTAATATCATCAGTAACTTTTCCATTAGCATCAAGCCATCTTGTTTGACTACCTTCGCCTTGTTCTTTAGCAGCCCATTGAAGTGCTTGATTAAGTATTTGATTCATAGGAATTTCAGAAACTTCTTTATCAATAGGAGTCCATTTACTTCCACCAATAACATTACCATTCTTATCAGTTATATCTTGATAATTATATTTATTAACAGCACGATAATAATTCTTGTAATCTTCAGATAAATCAGTACGTTTATCAAGATTATCCATATATGCTTTATAATCTTGTTGAGCACGTAAACGACCAATCATTCCCGGACTTGAAGTTATATCTCCATAAGTTCCAACTATATCATCAATACTAGAATAAGCATTGCCATATTGCATATTTTCGGTAAGAGCATTACGAACTTTATTAAGTTGTTCTTGACGCCAAGCATCTTCGGCTTCATTTAAATCTAATTGAGCAAGTTGAGCATCAATCTGAGATTTAGTTTGAATAGCTTGTTGATGCCCTTGTTCAAGAGTATTATAAGTTCTAGCTAAGACATTTAAGTCAATAGGATTAACTTGTTGTCTAAAAGTAGGAGTATAAAAGTTTATCGGCATGATTGTTTTCCTCCAAGTTTTCTACGTTTACGAATAATAAATTCATCATAATCAACTCCAGCATCCCGCATAATTCTATCATCTACATTAGGAGCAGATGCTCTCATTGCGCCAATAGTATTATTTAAAGCTTTACGATTTTCATATCTACTAATCATATCTTGAATACCAGCATTAATACCACTAAATAAATTATTAATATTAGTTACTTTAGCTTCTCTAATACCATTATCAAATGCTGTTTTTCTATCTATATATTGATTGTATTGTTGAGCATTAAATTGACGAACACTTTGCTGATTACGTCTATCTTGATTAATAAGATTAGTTTCTATATTTTCTTTATTACCATAAAGTTCATTAGCAGCTTGACCAGCAGCATTACGAACTCGTTGTTTACGAGCTAAACTTACACGACTACTAGCAGTATTAGAATCAATATCACGATAAGCCTCAAATTTATCTTCTCTAATTCTATCAAGTTGAGGATTAATATTATATTTAGTTTTAAGTTTATTAGCACTAATAAGAGTAGGTTGACCTGGACCTCTCATTTTATTAATAGCTCTTCTACTAGCAAAATAGCTAGCTAAACTACCAGCTACATTACTACCTAATCCAATCCAATCAGCAGTAGTAAGATTTTTAAATTTACCTTGACCTTTACCATCAGATTGACTAGATTGTTTAACAGGAACACTAGTAGAAACAGGTAAAGTAGTAGGAATACTAGCTTCTACTTTAGGTAGATTACGATTATAAACAGCAATAGGAGGTGTTTTAGTAGGAACAGATTGAGTTGATTGACTTGATTTACTTCGTCCTCCACGGGGGGTCCTCCCGCTAGATTTAGTTGCAGATAAACTTGGAATATTAGTATTATTCATACTAACACCTTTGTTATTTCCATGACTCCAACCAGCTCTAACTAAACCACTAGTAATTCCAGCACCATCTTCAAATAAAGGAAGTCTACGTTCTGCATAATATTGAGGACGACGATTTCCATTATCAATATTAGGTTTATTAGTATTAGTATTTACATTATTATTTTTAGACCATCTTCCATTTCTAAAAGTATAATCACTTCCAATAATAGTTTCTCCTCTAGCAGATTTATTAATAGGATAAGCAGAAGTTCTATTAATAGTTCTATTAGTTATAGGAACATAAGCTCCAATTTGTTCATCATATTCCCAAGTTCTTCCATGACGATTAATACGATTTCCACCAACAGCAAATTTATCGCGTAGACCCCCCGTAGAGGATGGAGAATGAATTAATCTATTCTTAACATTACCATTAATACTAACAACTAATCCAACATTACCTTTCTTTCTAAGTTCTGGATATTTATTATAAACTTTAGCTTTAACATCATTTCTACCATGTAATCCAGCTAATCTTAAAGCATCAACAGCATCAGCTTTAGTAGGAATAGGATAACTTCTATGTCCACCAGCAAAATCTTTTTTAGCTACACTAGGATAAGGTTTCTTTTTAGAACCATAATCTTTATCTCTACTTAATCCACCCATAGCTTTTTTATTTTCATTTATATTATTTTTATTTATATAATCAATAGTTCTAGGAAGATTACTACCATGTTTACCAATAGTTGTTCTATAAACTTCTTTAATTCCTTGATTAATCCAAGTATTATCAATTTTATTAGCTAAATCATAAATTTTTTGTCTACCTAAATTAATAAAATTAGTAGTAGTTCTACCTATTCTAGAAGCTTTAGTTAGACCTTTAATAAATTTATAATTTCTATTACCAGCTATTGTAGGATAACCACCAATAATTATCGAACCACTTTCAGCGATTTGTCTTTTATATTCATCAGGTGCTTGATAAATTTTGCCACCTTCTTTATATTTAGTTCCATCATCATTAATTCTATTTCTATCTTTAAAATCTTCTTGAGCTTTAAATACTTTATTAGGATTAGATCCACCCATAACTAATTGAGCAGGACTAGCACCGTTAAGAATAGGTTGTGCAGAATAAACTTTAAGTTCATTTCCATTAGTTTCAACTACTTCACCACCTTCTACTTCAATACCAGTTTTATCACTAGGACCAATATCAATACCACCTTGACTATGTTTTCTTCCATTCATATAAAAGAAATTATTACCAAGAGGTTGAGCAATACCACCAGCAACTACATTTGGTACTTTACCACCAACAGCATATTGCTTTTGAGGAAGCTTTTTTCCATTACTTCTAGGAGTTTGAATAATATTAAATGGAAATGTTGGTCCAAGTTCATCATCACTAGGAAAAGATTCTTTATTAAAATCTTTAACATAATTAATAAGTCTACCAGCAGTATTATTCATTAATTTTTCTCTATTATCTTTAGATACTAAATTGTTTATACCATTATAGAGAAATTCATTACCAAGTCTTATTAAACCAGTAGATTTAGCAACTTTATCATAAGCTCCACCAAGTGGAGGAATACCATTTTGAATAAATCTTCCATTACGAGTAACATTACCTCTAAATGTACTAGGTAAATTACTTATATGAATAACTTTATCTTTTCTAGGCATTTTATATAATATAATGAGAAATTGTAATTTGATTGATTTTAAGGCTCTCTGCTGAACGATAGCCTATCAGTCGATTAATAGTTCATACCTATATATAATAATTCAACAGAGAGCAAAAGACTAGCGTTTATGACCGCCACAGCGATATGTTTTAAGCCTATCTCGATATACTGATTGAGGTATAACAGATGGCTGAACATTACCATTAGTAATCCATTCAGGATGTTCAAGATTAGTTTTAGGAGCACTATAACTAGCTTGGTCAGCTTGTTTAACTTGAATTGGTTGTTGTCCTTTACTGCCAAACATACCACCAATTAAACTTCCAGCAGCACCAATAGCAGCACCAATCCATGCTTTTCTACGTCCACCACATTTATATTTATTAATAAAACTAGAACGTTGATACATAGTCATCGGATTAGTCATTTTATCAGAAGTAATATTAAGTTGCTGTTGATCAGCTTGAAGTTGTTTACGCTGTTCAGCTTCTTGAGCAATACGTTTATTTTCATTAATTTGTTGATTAGCAGAAATACCTTGACCTATTGCAGTACCTAATTCACCAAGTCCTTGAACTCCTGTAATAGAACTAGCAAGATTACCTAAACCGGGAAGAGCATCAGCAAATTCAGTACCGAAACCAGCTTTACGTCGAACTCTACCACCACATTTAAGAGTAAGCTTATCATTATATTGACCAACATAATCTTGATTAGCATAAGCACTAGTTAAAGCTTGAGCATTTTGTAAAGCATCTTTATGGTCTTGTGCAGCTTGAGCTTCAGCTTGGGCTTTTTCTTGAGCTTTCTTTTGTTTATTACCTTTAATTATACCACCAGCAATACTAGCAGCTGCACCAATAATAGCACCAATAAAAGCTTTTTGTCTTTGTCTATCTCTATACTGTATCATAATTTTCTAAATTGAGTTTGAGCACATTCAATACTTTCAAATTCAATGCGCTTATTATCTGAATTATTAAATATGAAACGAACTACAAAATAATTACCATATACTCTACGAAGTTTATCACTTACTGTATTAGGATGTTCTTTAATCGCATTACGGAAATAATTAAAGTTATATTGAGTAAGTTCATACCAAGGTTTTTTATACTTATTAAACTCATTAAGTTTATCAATATTAATATCTATATCATCAGTATCATTATCTTCATTAAATATACGAAGTATATCTCCAGCATAAGGATGTTCTCTTAAATCAACAGGATTATTAATATTATCACTATAAATAGGAATATATATCTTATGTACTTTATATTTAATAAATTCAAGAAATTTAATAAGTTCATAAGATTCATTAACCATAATATCAATATAACTATTATGAACTAATATCGGCTCATCACCAACTTCTTGTTTAGATACTAAATATAGACTTCTACTATCATCACCCATGTGAGTATTAAATCTACCATAATTATATTCATGAGTAAATACATGAAGAGGACAATTAAGTCTATCATCATTATGTTCAGTTTGAAAATAACATTTAGTTTTAGTAGACCAAGCATTATTAAAATAATAATCATGTAAACTAATAAAACTACCTACTTTATAATTAAAACTAATGACTTCATTATGTGATTCTATAATAGATTCTTTAGTATTAGGATTAATATTATCATAAGTATAATCAAATTTAATTAGAATACGATTATTAAATTTATCATGAGCAAATCTAACTTTATTAGGATGATATTTATCTAGCCATAATTTAATATCTTCATCCATTATTTTAAGTTGACCATCATCAAATTGATAAAGTTTATGAAAATCATCATTATAAAAAATATAACCAAATTCTCCAACTATATATGCTAAATCATCTTGCAGTCCACCATAACCTTTATCACTAGTAAAGACTTCTTTATAATCAACTTCAAAAGCATCAGGTTGATATAATTGAACATTTTCATCTCTAGTTTTAAGTGCAGCACTTATATCAAACATGAACATACTATGTTGAGTATGAACTAAAAGATAATATCCAATACCAACTAAATTAGTTATACTACCTTTATTTTCAGTAATATTTTTATAACCTTCAATAGGAAATATTCTCCAAGCGTTAACTTCACTCTCATCTTGAATAACATTACTACGTCTTATAGTTTTATCAAAACGAGTAATATTAATAATATCATTACGATATTGAGTTAACAGTTTAGGAACATATTGGTCAACATTTCCAATAGGGTCTTTAAATAAATCAACACTATTCTTAGGTTCTACAAATGTACCAAAAGCAACACTTTTCTTGTCAGTATCTTCTTTAATACTAAAAGCTATCTTACTAGGTTCATTATTAAAACATTTACTTTCAAAGAACTTATCACTATATAAAGGAAACTGAATATAAACATTGAATGGAATATCAAGCCAACATGATTCATCACCACTATAATAATATTGATTATTAGTAGGAGTATATAATTTATAATTACCTTCATTCATTATAACTCCATTATCATTATAAATAAGAACACCATCATAAGTCATTCTACCATTATATCCATGTTCAATAGAATAAGTTCCACCATTATAACAAACGTCATTAAGTCTTACAAGTTCTTTTTCTTTACTAGTATAAATATTTTTAGTACAATTAAGAACTGTTACAAGAAACATAGTTTCAGCATCAAGTAGTAATTCCTTATAATCATCCATTTCAAGAGCAGTTCCTTTTCCAGCTCTACTATCAATAACACTATCAGCAATTACTAATTTATAATTATTAATAGGTTTATATTCATTTCTACTAATTACACCTATAACTGGCATATTATAACTATAAGGATAGGTAGTATTAACTACCATATCAACTACATCATGTTTCTCTTTATAAGGTTCAAATTTACATTTACCATCAATACGAATAATATTAAAATCATATTTAATACTATCATCAATATCAAATCGACCACTATATAGATAACATTTATCACTAGTAAAATTATTCGCTACAAAACCGGGTTTTGTACCCCAACTACTATTTTGCCAAGTAACATTACTAGCTATATTACAATAATCTTTTCTAGTTAATAATCCAGTATATCTAGTAATAGGTTCAACTTTTTCATAACTAATAAACCATCCAACATAACCTAATTCTTTAATTTGATTCCATAAAGTAGTATCAATATTAGCACGAATATAAAACTTATTAAAAGTATTATTCATATTATATATAAAACCTCTAGTATGTTCACCACCAATAGCTTCAGCATCAAATATTAAATCAGGTATTCTAAATAGTTCATCACCATTAATATTTTCGTAATAACCAAATTTAGCTTCATTATCAATACCAATAGCACCTATTACTTGATTACTACAAGGAGTATAACTACCACTATTTATAACTTGATAAACATATAAATCATTATATTTATCTTTATCTTGATAATCAATAAAGTAATTAGATATAAGAATATATAGTTCATCTTTATTAGTAGCTTCAAGTTCACCAGAGCTATTAAGTAATATATTAGTAGTAGGATTATTTATTGGTTCAGCAGTATAAACTACAATTTTATGATTAGCAATATATCTTTTAACATTAGAACTAATACTAGATATTGGAATATCTCCACTAATAACTGCCCAATATGGAATATTACCATTACCTTGATTGTTCCAATTAAAAGTAATTATAGTACAATGAGAACCATCATTAACAATATTATTTATATACTTATCTTTATTTAACAATTTATATCCTCTACTAGCATCACCATATTTATCAACAAAATGAATAAAAAAGTTATATACTTCTCCAGGAATAAGAGTATCATTCTTTTTACGTTCATTAAAATCATAACTAGGTTCAATAGTAGAATGAGTAATTCTCATTTTACAATTATCAATATCAAATATAGTATCTCCAAATAATACTTGTCCACTAGTAAATACAGCATCTTCTGTAAATCCAATTCCATTATAAACATAACAAGCTATTTTAACTGTACTAGGTAAAGTATAAACAGATTGATTATTTTCATATTTATAACTTGTAGGAATAATAAAACAATGACAAGCAAGATATTCTTTAAGATTATGACTACTTCTACTACCTACTTTTATTTTAGCATTATAATTAATCTTTAAATATTCATGTGCTGCAATACCTTGTATAACTGTATCATTAAATAAAGTTCTAAAAGTACGAAAAGGATATTGATTATTATTGAATACTTTATTAATATCTTTAATTTGCCAATCAGCAGTACCAGTAATTTGAAGGCTAGCCATTTTAAAATATGGACCTTTTTCACTAACTGCATTAACAGTGGTATAATCATTATAATAAGCATTAACAGCTTTATTACGAAGTTTAATAGTAATATCTTTAACAGCCTCTTCTAATGTTTTACCATTATTTAAAGTTCTATCATCGTTATCAGTTTTTTCATTATAATTAGCAATATATATTCTATTTTTATAATTAATGATATTATCAACATTATAATAATTATAATAGTCAGTAGTTAAATCAGCAACATTATATTCAACAAGAATATCTCTACTAAATCTAAAAATATTATTATTTAAATCATCTGTTCTAAACGCTTGAGTACTATCTTTTTTACATACAATAAAACCAAGTTGATAAAGACCAGAACGACCTCCACTAATATTTATTTCAAAAGTTTGATTACATATATCTTTAGAATCACTAAATGAATCGGTATTACCATAACAATAACCGTTTGGTTCATCTTTCGGTTCATAAACATTAGTTTTTCTAAAACAAACTTTATTAATAACTTGTGGAATTATAACATCATTAAAAATAGGAAATCCAATACTATACCATTTAGTATAATTAGTTTTATCAATTTTATAACGAATAAATAGAAAATAAAATCCTTTATAAGCTCCACCACTAACATAATTTAAACCACTAATAGTAGGTAAAGTTATTTGTGGAATAACAGACATTTCAGAATCAGGACGGTCAGAATCTAAATCAATATTAATAGTTTTAAGAGGAACATCAACAGAAGCATTACTTTCAGCAATAGCTATTATAAGATGATTTTTAACATTATAAGTATATGTTCCTTTAATCTTACCACCATTATATTTCCAATTACTATTTATTTTATAACAATTATCAGCTTGTTCATTATATCTATAAATATAAGAACTATTAGAATCAGTATTAACAATAAATAAAATAAGTTCAGTACTAGTAGGAATAACACCAACTACTTTAAAATTATTAATACCATCTTCATGAATAGAATTGGCAATTGCTTTACAATCTTCAAGCCCTTCTTCATTAACAATCATCCTATCATCATTACTCACTTTAACATTTTTAGCAGCAACTAATGAATAAGGTACACAATCACCTGGATGTTTATTAAGACTAAGTTTCTTTTGTATATTCATAATTATTTAGGAAAAGTAAAGTTATAAAAGAACTCATTCCAACCACTATCATCATCACTTTGTTCATCTAATAGAATACTAGTCTTAATATCTTTCTTCATACTTTCCCATAGATAGAAAGGATTAGTTCCATATTGACTAGCAGAAAGATTAAACACAGGATGTTTATATCCTCTCATAAGCATACGAGCCATACAATAATAAGTAAGACCTTGAATTAATTTACCATTAGCAGGTATAACAGGAATCTCACAATGATAATTATCACTATATTGAGTTTCAATATCTTTATAAACAACTGTTATACAAGTATCATTAAAATTAAGTTCAATAGTATTACCTCCAATAAGAATATAATTATGATTTGATTTATCATATCCTCCACGGGGGGTCTGACAATGAGAATGAACTTCATGCTGACATCTTGGACATTCAGTATTATTATGAACTGTATAAACAACAGGATTACATCCTACTTTACCAGTATCAATAACTTCTCTAGTTCTAGAACCATTAGGACAACAATCATCGGGCATACCAAGATAGTCTTTATTAGTAGCACGCTCCGGACTTTCGTCCTCCGCTTGACCCCCCGTAGAGGATGGAGCAGATTCAGTATCACCACATCTATATTTACTAGTATCAGCTCTAGGTACTTCACAACCATTACTATCATATACTTTAAGACCGTCATCAATAAGACAACATTTACTTTTAGCTATCTTATTAATGACGGTTAGTTTCATTTTCTTATCAACTTTACGAAGAACTTTAAGTTCATTCATAGCATCAACACACCAAGCAGGAACTCTAGGAATCCAATCACTTCCATCAGGATTGAAATCATTATCAAGTTTACCAATTATATGTTCTATCGTAATCGTTTTATTATTTGCCATAATATTAGTTTTTATATCTAGTTTTATTACCATTATTATGTGCTCCACGTTCATACTTTTGTTGATTAACATTTCTAATATATTTAAATGGAGCATTAGGTTCTCGTTCAAGATAAACAAGAAGTTTACTTCTTAATCCTAATTTAAGATTAAAAATATCATCAACAGTTTTACATTCAGAATTAAGTTGTTTAGCATCTTTACCTCTAAGTTCTCTATTAATATAATTAGCATACTTAAATTTAATAGCACTATAACTATGAGTTCCATTATTAATAAGTTGTATTTCATAAAACTCTTTATTAGTTTTATAAACTACATAAGGAATACCATCATACTTAAGTCCACGAATTTTATATATTTCTGCTTCTTCTTTATCATAAGGTTTAAGACCAGCATCAATAATTTCTTGTTTTTTGAGTCTAGTAGCGTTCCAATCAACATAAGTATCTCTAGGTTTATCTCTATATCTCCAGAAATTAATAACTAAATCACCAATTTCATATTTAAAATGATAAGCGTAGCCTTCAAGAACACATTTATGAACACCATAACTATAATACCTATGAATGTACTTTTTATAATCAGAAAGACTTAATTCAGAACGTCTTGTAGCAAGTTTAAGAGCAATAATATAATCGTTTGCTTTTTTAACTAAGTTACAATAACGCAAAAGTTGGAGAAGAACAATACGTCTTTCTCCAACTGTATAACTAAGTTGATTATTAATTAATTGCTCTAACTTATTAATTAATTCAACATTATCATTAAGAAATTGAAACCCATATTCATTAAGATTAATTTTTAAATCATCTTTAATAACTTGATTTTTACTTTTAATATAAGCACGACAATCAGCTTTCATCTTATTTATAAGTTCAAGTTCTTTATTATATTTTGCCATATCGTCATTAGAAGTTTCAATAAACTTTTTATAATAATGACTAATATCTATATCTTTAATCATAATTTATCTAGTTACAAAATTATCAATAGGAGTTTCATTTGTTTGACGAGGAACTTCAATAAGATTACGTTTAAATACAATCTCTTTAAGAGTTCCAATCATATCTTCAGGAATAAGAAATTCATCATCATCGTATTTAGCTTCATCATCAATAGGGTCATAATTTACATCTTTAGCTTTTTCAATAGTTTCGGTAGGAACAAGATAAGGAATTTCAAATGGAGATTCAATAATAATAGAACCTATATTTTGAAACCAATCTTTATTATTACTAAAGAAATAAATATAACCATTAATATAATCATAAACAGGAAGATTACACATACCTGCAAGATAATGATAAAACTTAGCACTAGCTTCTTTAGCAAAAGGTATTTCTATCCCAGAATGTCCGGTAGTTCTAATTGATTGGAAAGGTAAGTTATTAATAAGTCTAACTGGCTTTGGAACTTCTTGTTTAGTACGTTTAATTGCAGGAAGCCCAAGAGTTTGACTATTATATAAGTCACCATCAGGAACATTAATAATAGAAACACGAATACGTTGTTGCAAACCTTTATCAACATATTTATGATTTTCATAACTTTTACGAATTAGTTCATTACGACCATGAAGAATAGCATATCGAAGATTACGTCTAAGAGGAATACTATTAGGATTGCCAACAGCATGAGCAAATTCACTAACTAATTGATTAAGACTAGCCATGTTAAGATTGACTTGCGTTTTCTAATTGATGAACTCTTTGTTCAAGTTCATTAATCTTATTAGAATATGTTTCAACTTTAGTTTTAAGTTCATTAACTGTTTCAGCTAATTCGTTATGTTTTTGTGTTATAACTTTAACATCTTGTTCAAGTTCAGTATTATTAGTATAATCAACAATAGAATTTAATAATTCAATTAATAAATTTCTATCTTTATTAGATATATCACTATTTAAACAGCATATAGTTCTAATAACATCATCTTTAAGTTTATCTTTAGTCATAATATATTATGTTTTAAGTTTATTATATTTAATATTATAATAAACTGTTGCAGGAGTAGTATCGAGAAATGCAAAAACAGAAAACAAATTAATTAACCAATTACTCCTAGCAACAGTTCCACGTGGACTTATTTAATCAAGTTTAACTGTAGTAAAGAAGCCGACATTAGCATTATAATCCGACCGACCCCAATAAGAATGAAAGCCACCAGAGCCAGCCCTAGAACTATGATGAGCGTCACTGCCAAGCAGAAGCACACAAGCAGCTTTATCTGTATCTTGCCCATCATTACCTCTTTTCCAATTATAATCAGCTTTTTTATTACTTCCAACTTTATTAGGAATAAAATAAACTCCTCTTTGAAAATCAAATTCAGTAATAAAATTATCAGTATTAGCTTGACATCCAATTAGATAACATTTTTCATTAACATTATCTTTTGTAACATCAGCGTGATTAACTCCTTTTTTAAGAATATAAACATAATTATAATCTTTATCTTTATTGATAATGACTACATCTCTAATAAATGTCCATATATCTCCAAAGAAATTTAGAATACCACGATAAATAGCGGGATAAATACTTAAATTACTTCCATCTGCATTATAATTTCCTAATTCATAATGGTCACCATTAGTACTACCATTACCAATATTATGTTCAGCAGTCCAATAAGTTTGTACAATAGGATTATTACCATTAAAAGCTGTCCATCTTTCCCAATTTAAATTTGTAACACCATTACCAAGTCCTCCTTGTTTAAATCCATCACTAGTTAAATTAGTATTTAATGTAGCTTGATTATCAAAATTTGCATATTCAATATAACAAAGAGCTTGTATAGCACAATATTCAAGATAATCAATCATTGTAATCCAATCTCCACGATTAGCACAAAATTCATTGGCTTTATCATAATTAATTCCAGTTCTAGGTCTACCTTGTAATTTAATAGCAACAACAGAAGAACTTTTATTTCCTCCTAAATATCTGGTATCATCAGGTTTAATACAAGCACTAAATACTTCTTCTTTACCATCTTCTCTAGTTCTAGTCATAGTTTTAGTATGACTTATAATAAAAGGATGAATTCTAGTAAATGTTCCATCAATATTAAAATCACTTATCCAAACTTGATATTTAGTACCAGTATCTTTAACACACATATAAAATTCTGGAACTCTTACCCCAACATCGCCATCACTTCCATCAAGGGGAGGAATAAAACCATTTTCAAGAGGTTTAGCCCAACCCGTAGGATTAAGAAAATAACTGATTTTCTTTTCATTATAGACACAACCTTTAAGTCTATTTTGAATAGGAAGTTCTCTATGAAATTTAGCATTACCAATTCTGATTATATCATTATCATCTTTAGTCCATTCAATACCATAAGCAGCATTTTCAAAAGTAGGAATAAATGCAGCAGAACCCCAAGCTGGATTACCTTGTTCATTAATAATTAAACTATCTCCTTTAGATACTCCATCTAAATTAGGTAGATGTTTAAGTCCTTCTGCAAGTTCATTTAGTATATGCTTGTTAAATCTTAACAAGCCATTATACATTTCTACTAAATTAAAATTCATGTTAAGCTTGTTCTAGAGCATCAACTCGACCATCAAGAGAATTAATATTATTAGTATTTTGATTAACTTTAGTTACAAGTCTTTGAAGAGCAGCAATTATAGCATTGTTTTTAGTATCATTACTAGCTTTCATAGCATTAATCGCAGCAACTATATCTGTATTTGCTTTATTAATAGTAGAATTAACAGTATCAAGTTTATTACCAATAGTAGTTTTCATACTATCAACAGCAGCTTTAATACTATCTAATTTAGCATCAATTTTATCAAAACGATTATTAAGAAGAGTTTGAGTTTCATCTGATTCACTTTTATGTTGATTTTCAAATTCATCAAATTCAGCTTTAACCATTTCATGTAATTCAGTAATCTTTTGACTAATCTCATCAAGATTAACTATAATATTATTTTCTCCAAGCTCATCATGTTCTTTATTACCAGAAATACTAAGTTTAAGATTATTAATAAGTTTATTAATAGCATCTAACTTATAATTAACTCTTTTATCATCTTCCATATCTTTAGAATTTAGTTTGTTACAAATATAAATTATATTATTAATAACAAGTAGTTTAACAATATTATTAACATTTTTTAATTAAGCAGTTTTAGAACTATTAATACCTAGATATTTAGTCCAAGTATAATGTTTACGTTTACTAATATAATTAAGATTATCATCATTAATATGAGCTTCTTCTTCAAAACTTACATCTTTATAAGCATCATGTTGTTTAATATGAAATAGTCTTATAATAAGATATTCAACACCATACCATATATAGAAAAAGATATATAACATCTCTTTCATTTGTTCTGTATGAATAGCTTCATGATTAAGTTCTTTGTTACTTAATTCTCCTTTAGTAAATATAATACCAAAAAGATTAATAGCTTTATAACCATTAAAAGGAAAATGTTTAGTCTTAATAACTCTCATAACTTTACTATTTTAAAATTTAATATTGTAAATATTTATGTACGTTCATAGAGCCACTTTTTAGGCTCATAGCAAGACTTTCATTAAATCATGTACAGTTAATCAGCTAGGCTTAAAACTAGCCAAATTTGGCAAGCTATACTCCCCGTAGAGGATTGAGCAGGCTTGAATTAGTCAATCAAATCTAGCTAATCAATCTCATACAATCTTAACCAATAATATTATCAATATCTTTATAACCAATTCCAAGTTTCTTTAGAATAGGACTAACAACCCAACTCCAAAACACAGGAGCAAGAATAGCACTATTAACAAGCATAATAGTATTATCATAACCAGCTGTAATATAAATACCAATCATAGCAGCAATACTTATAACTAATACACATCTTTTTTGCCAAGTAGGAACTTTATTATCACCATTAAAGTAATCAATAACTTTAATAATAATATAAGTTAGAACATTAACAATAAACATAAATCCAAAATCAAAATTACTAAGGATACTATCTACAATTACATCAATAAATTTGTCCATACTAAAATTTAGATAAATAAAAAAGGGAACTATCCGAAGATAATTCCCTTTTACAGTTTTACAATAATGATTAGTTATTCATGTGGAAATATTCCCATACTTTATCACCATCAAAATCTACATCTTTAAACCAAAATGTAATAGCACTTTCAAACACTTTATTATCTATATTACCACCAAACCATTCTTCAAATAATTTAGCATAATCATGGTATTGAGCATTAATTGCAACATAAACATCACAAGGCTCAACATCATTAGGTAATACTTCTTTATAGCGTTCACAAATCTCATGAGCTTTATTCATATCATATTTTTCACCAATATATTTCTTATTGTCTTTAACATGATACATTTGTTCTACAACTTCTTTAGCTTCATACTCATTAAAATGATAGCCATCGTCATTATATCCACCGCTCATAAGCATAGTTAAAATCTTTTCTTCTCGGTCATTTTTATTAGTAGGACGACCATAAGTATCGTAAGTATCATAGCCAATACGATTTCTCATGCCACCTCTACTACCACGACCGCCTCGTCCTCCACGTGCATCAAGAAATTCATGAAATTCATCAAGAATATTTTGATTACCGCCACGACGATTACCAACATGGTAAGGTTGAATGTAAGGCATTTCTCTCATAATATTACTTTGTTTTTAAACTGATTAATGATTCTTTTAAAACTTCTAAATCAGTTTGATTAAGAGCAACAATTTTATTCACATAAGGAACTTCAAGAGATATAATACCTTTAGAAATATTACCGTCACCAATAAAAGGTATATCAAAATTAAAATTATCAATATTATTAATAACTTCCATTTCTTCATCAAATATACCTTCAATATCAATCATACCATCTTTATCTGCAATAGGTTTTAAGAACTTATCAAAACTATTAATATTATTAGTAATCGCTCTTTTAGCTAAAGGAATTAAAAGTCTTATAGCTGGAGAACTTTCACCCATAGATACTAATTGTTTAATAATATAATCTTTAATAACCTCTTTTACACTATTAATTTCAACCATAATATTACTTCTTTAAAAATTCTTCATAAGTTAAATTAGGATTAGTTTTACTAGCTTCTTTAAAAGCTTTAAACAATTCCATTTCTTTGTTAGTAACTTCAACAATTTTACTTTTAAGTAACTTAACAAGTTTAAGTTGTTCTTCAAGTAAATGTTTGCCATCAGCACTAGCTTCGATTTTTCCTCTAACTAAATTAAGAACTTCTGCTTGAACCATACTTTGTAAAGCATTATAATTATTTACATAGTCTTGATTACTAAGAAGCATATTTTGTTGTTCTTGTGTAAGTGGTGCAATTTCAGCATCAATAGCATCCCAAATTCCTTGAGTTGGAACTTGCTGATTTTGAGTTGTACCATTATTTGCATTAGGAATAGCATTACGACGATAAGCTTCATTGATTGCTTGTTTTTGACTTTGAAGAAAAGCAATTTGTTCATCAATGCTATTAGTCATTTTTTCACTAGGATATAGCAAAGGGTCACTACTACCTAGTATGAATTGATTAACAGGTATCATATCTCTTTCAATTTTATATTCTTAATCAAACTTAGTAATATTACTGAGCCGGAGTTCCGCTAGCAGGTTGAGTAAAACCACATGGTAAGCATCCATAAGCATTACGTCCAACTAGACCAGTAACAGTAGGTTCATTTGGAAGAGTAACTACACCATAGATAACATTACAAGTCTTTCTATCAGTATAGTTGATACCAGCCGTAAACATCTTTTCCATTTCGCATTGGATAAGTTTATCTTAATAAGGACGAATAGCTTTAGTAACAGCCAATTCAGCTTTCAAATCAGATAACTCTTTACGGATATCATCATCAGCATCACGAGTATATTTGTAAAGATTAAAATAGTCAGTGTTATTTTTCTCAATAAGAGCATCAGTACGATTACGCCCATCAATGTAAACACCAAACAATTCACTATTCAATCGTTCTCTATCTTCAAAACGTTGATTCTGTTGAGTCAAAGCCCATTGATAAAGACCACCTTGAAGAGCTAAAGTATCTTCACAAGATTTTTCCCATGCTTGAAAAGCAGTAGGAGCACCGCTTCCATTACCAGCAGTAGCACCAAGTACATTAATATTGGTAGAACCATCACCTAACATTCCACCACCAGCACCACCTAAAATACTAGCAGGAGTAGAACGTCTGTTACCAAACAAAGCCAAACCACCAAGTGCAGTACCGATAATACCAAGAGTTAAACCTGCATTAGCTTTACCGTTTACATCACGACGATTACCACCGTCATAATTCATTCCAGCACCATAATACTTAAACCGTTATTTTTGTTTGGTAATTAACATTAATTTAACTTTCAATAGGACTATATATTGTCAATTCACCAATTTTATTAAGTTTAGTATATTTTATTTCACCTATTGAAGTCTTACCATCATCAGCTTCACCACTTTGTGTACCAACATAACATTGAATAGTTTGTTGTCCTCTAAATTCAGCATTACCTGCAACAAAACCAAACATAAATTCATAGCTATCAGTATAATTATCATTATAAACAGTATTATCTTCATTTAATAAAACTGTATGATATTCATAACTATAATTATCATCACTAGTTATATTAAGAGTTGGTTTATCAAGAGTTAAAGGAGTACCAGTTATATTAACTTGATTATTCCAAACTTTATATTTATCATTAGGTTGATTTTCATACCAACAATAACCATCACGATGAATATAACCACCACCATGACGAATTATTTTAATATTATTTAAACCAATAGTTTTATCATTAACAGGATTAATTCTAAAATATTTTACTTCATTATTAGATTTAGCAACTCTTTTAATAACTTCACCATACCAACATTCTTTATAACCACCATGTCCATCAGGCATATTAATAGTTCCATCAGCCAAAGGAAAAATAAACATTCCTCTATTATCAACATCAATTTCATGATTCTTTAATTGCCAAGCATGAACAATAACTCCACCTTTATAAGCAGTACATTCAACAGTAACATGACCTTTACTTAAACTTCCAAACCAATTAGCACAAAGATTCATTTTCATTATATCAGGCATTTCATCTTCAAGGTCAATCATAGATTCAATATTAAACATAACACATTCAGCACCTGAGTCAGTATTATCGCCACCCCAATATAGATAAGGAATTTGACTTGAATTCCAAGACCAACCAACAGCTACATAATTTAAACTATTAATAGGAGAATTAACATAATATGATTTAGTATCCAAATCTCGACCATCATCACTACCCCAAATATATCTAAGTTGGACACTAGTAAAATCACTAAAATGAATAACAGAAGTAGGCCAAATATGATTAGCACCATCATAAACATGAGCAATATTAGTTTGACCTACTGTTCGTTTCTTAAGAGGTTTAGCAATTCCTCCTTGACGTCCAAGAGTTAAACTCATTATTCATCAACAATATTATAAGTCATTCCAGCAACTGGGGTAATAGTTGCATATTGGGTAGCAGTTCCTGTCCAAATTGGAAGACTAAGTTTATTACTATTTGCACTAGGCATAGTCATATTAACTCCACATCCGTCATTAATAGCTTTTTGAATCTTATCAAGATTAACACTATTAGTAATAGTTTGATTTATTTCTTCTTTAAAGTTATTAAATGTATCATTAGTAACATATCCATTAAGTAAATTATTAACTTCTTCTTTATTATAAGTTTCAGATTTAGTATAATAATTTTTAAACATATTATTAATCTCTTCTTTAGTATAACTTTCCATAGAAGAAGTATCACCCATTATTCTCCATTCAGTACCATTCCAATAACAAATCTTTCCATTACGATATTCAATCTGACCTTTAGCCCAATTACTACAAGTTACATTAGGAAGATATTCAGACTCTTCACCAACCATACCTGTAAGTTTACATTTATTTAAATCAATAGTACCATTTTCAATAATACCACCTTCAAATACAAGTTCACAACCAACAGGCATTGTAATAGTTTTACCACTTAAATCAAAAGCATAACGAATAATATAACGAGTATTTTCTTCGTTAACCATATCTTGAGTAAGAACAGCTTTATAATTAAGATAAATATTATTCTTAACTTGAACTAGATTTTCTTCATTAAAATAATATTTAATATTATCTACTGAATTAACATATATAATACCAAGTCTTGGACGTTCATCAGAAAGACAAGTATTATAAATATTATAATCTTCACTATTTCCATAAACAGGAGTGTTGACCCCCCGTAGAGGATGAACTCTATCAGTAGGTTCTACAATTTTCCATCTAGTATAATAATTATAAAAACCAATTCCATCATGAATAGTCTTAACTCTAATAACAAATAATTTATGATATGTATCATAATAAATACCAGCAGTATTACCTAAATCTGTTCTAATAATTTCATATTTATCAGTATTAAGAATTATTTGTCCATATTGTTCACAATAAGTATCATCAAGAAAACCATCAAATAAAAGCTGTTCTGCATTACTAGCATCATCCTCCACGGGGAGTAAGACCTTGCGAACTATTTTATATCCTTTACCACTTTTATATTCAGGCTCATAAGGTCTATCTTTAAGACTAAGACGATTAACATTACAGCAACCTGGACTTAATCTAATAGTAATATCTTCTTCATCAGGATAATTAATAATATTAACTTTACCATCTCCTGCAATCATTTGTTTAAGAGCTTCATTAAGCATATCCCAATCAATAGTTCCATCAGCAATTGGAATTTTAGCTCCACTTTCTTCAAGATACTTCTCACTAAGAATTTTTGTCCAATTATCATCAGAAACCCAACTAGTTTCAACACCAGCTTGAAGATTACTACCTATATAACTTTCAGTTACAGAAAGATTATGTTCAGCATCATAATAACTAATAGTAAGACTATTACGTCTAAAAATAGCAGGAACAGCTTTACGAGTATTAACTCTAGTTCCTTGATATGGAATCCATAAATGATTAAACCTAGAAAGAACAACAGTTAAATCATTATTTGTATCTTTGTCAAGAATATTTTGAAGATAAGTAATAGGAAATACTTTATCATAACTATTCTGACCTAGTTTTTCATATAGTTGTTTATTGTTCATAATTATGTGATTAATTTAAATAACTTTAATGAGTAAATAAACAATATAAGCATTGGCAATATTGTTATATTAAATAGTATTCTTATCATATTAATTACCAGTACCTTTAGCTATAAATACTCTAAATTTTAGTTCAGCATATTCAAATGTAACTTTACATAGATTAATATACAATGTTTGAATGTAACTTGTTACAAATGTTCTTATAACAGTTTTATTTTCTTCAAGACCAACACTAGTTTTAGTATGTGTATTTATATCAGTAAAACCAGTTAATTTACAAGCATCATTAGGATTATTATTTCTTATTAATTTTACAGTTATAGTTCCACTAGTCATCATATTTGATGTACTAAATAGATATAAATATTGTTCACCACTACCAGCACAACCTTCAGTTATAGTATTATTATTATATAATTTTGTTCTAGTAACCCTATTAACATTAACAATAAAAGGTTGGTCTTTTTGTTCAAGAATTTCATTACACCATATTTGCCAATATAATCTAGGACGTCTAACATATAAAGTAATAATTATATTATTATTAGTTATATATTCTGCTGAATATTCTTCTTCATCAGCATTAGCTTTAGATATTATACTAAAACTACCGTAATAAGAATTATCAGTATCTTTATCTAATAAAGTACTAGTATTGAATGAAATATCTTTATGACGGTCAATACTACCATAAGATTCAGAAGAAATAACATTACCTACATTATTCCATTTATAACTTTCAGTAATAATAACTTTAAATCGAATATTATACTTAACTGCTCCATTATAATTTCCATTATTATCTCTAGCATTATTAATATACACAGAATTATTAATTGCTTCAACATAATCACTTGCCCCGTCATACAAAAACAATACTTTTGTAGAAGAAGTTATATTTGTTTTAACACCAGCAGATTGTGTAATATTAATAGATTTACTAACTTCATTATAAGTAGCAGTAACAGTTGTACTTCTACTTGTTGTAGTAGTTCTATTACCATAAGTAAGTTTACTACCGCTAGTAGTACCGCTTAATATGCCATCTCCAGATTTACTTAATGTAGGATTACCATTTTCAGTTTCAGGAAAATTTTGTCCAACTCCATTCCAAGTATATTGTCTACTACGAACAGCACTACAAGTAATAGTAGAACTACCTCCAGCAGCAGCAATATTAGTAGGACTAGCAGAAATACTTACTGACCATTTAGACCAACTACCATAAACTTTATTACCTGCTCTTTGTTCAATATCGCAAAAATTAATAGCATTATTATAATTTGCAGTAACTCTAGTTCTTCTAACACTTGTACTAGTATTATTACTATAACTTAAAGTACTACCACTTAAAATTCCACCACCACTTCCTGCACTAAGACTTGGAGTAGCATTTTCTGTTTCAGTTCCACCTGAACCTGCAACGCCATTCCAAGTCCAAGTACGAGAACGAGAAGCACCATAATAAATAGTAACAGAACCGCCTGATGCCGCAACAGTATAACTACTAGCATTACAATATACAGACCAACTAGACCAACTTCCATACGATTTACTACCAGCAGATTGACTAATAGTAATATCTTTAGTTGCACTATCAATAGTTGCTCTAAATACAGAACTACGGGAACTAGTAGAAGTATTATTACCATAACTAACAGTAGAACCACTTAAAGAAGCAGCACCATTAACTTTACTTAATGTAGGAGCGCCACTAGCATTTTCAGTATAAGTTGTTCCTGTACCATTCCATTGCCAAGTACGACTTCTAGTAGCAGAAGTAGATAATGTAGCATTTCCACCAGCAGCAGCAATAGTTGTTACATTAGCACTTAAACTAATAGACCATGCTCCCCAACTACTATAAGTTTTAGAACCAGCATTTTGAGTTACAGTAGTATCTTTAGTTACAGAATCCATTGTAGCCCTAATAACTGTATTTCTAGCACTTGTAGAAGTATTATTATCATAAGTTACTTTATTACTAGCAAAAGAACCAGCACCACTAATTTTACTAAGAGTAGGAGTTCCAGTTCCTGTTTCAGTTCCACCACTTCCACTAACTCCGTTCCATGTCCAAGTTCTTGTTCTACTTGCAGAAGTAGTTATATTTGAACTACCTCCACTAGCAGCAACATTTCCACTATTAGAAATATTAACTGTCCATGCAGACCAAGCACTATATTGTTTAGCCCCAGCAGATTGACTAATAGTTATATCTTTAGTAGTTGAATCAATAGTAGCACGAATAACAGTTGATTTACCACTTGTACTAGTATTATTTCCATAAGTAACTTTAGGACTAGTCCAATTACCTGTACCACTAACTTTACTTAATGTAGGACTTCCATTTCCAGTTTCTGTACCACCAGAACCGGCAACACCATTCCATGTATAACTTCTAGTTCTACTAGCACTAGTTGATATAGTAGCTGTTCCACCTGTTGCACCAATACTAGTTTTATCAGCACTAATATTAACAGTCCAAGTAGACCAATTACCATAAACTTTAGCTCCAGCTGATTGTGTTATAGTAATAGATTTAGAAACACTATTGATAGTAGCAATAATAGTTATACTACGACTATTTGTTGTAGTATTGTTACTAGCAGTAACAGTTTTACCACTTAAAGTAAATCCACCAGCACTACCACTAAGTGTAGGTGTAGCAGTTTCTGTATCAGTATGTGTAGTACCAACTCCGTTCCAAGTCCAAGTACGAGAACGACTAGCATTAGTAGTTATCGTAGATGAACCACCACTTGCAGCTATCGTTTGCGTGCTTGCCGAGATAGAAACAGTCCAAGCAGACCACGCTGAATACACTTTTGCGCCTGCCTGCTGTGTTATCGTAACCGTTTTGGACAATCCTACATAACTAGCTGTAAGTGTTGCTGAACGGGCTGAAACGCTCTCGTTTGATGTAAATTTTATTTGATTTCCACTAAGACTAGCACTACCACTAATACTAAGAGTAGGAGTAGCAGTTTCACTATAAATAGTACCAGTGTTATTCCATTTATAAGTTCTACGAGCAATATTAGCTGTAACTGTTCTAGTACCACCTTTAGCTTCAACACTAGTTCCATCAGTTTGTAAATCTAGTACCCAATTAGTATAAACTTTAGCTCCAGCAGCTTGATTTAAAGCAGCACTAACTTCTTTAGTTTGACTATTTTCTAAAGTAAATATAACAGTTAAAGTTCCACTTTTAGTATTAGTAGATTCATTATTAGGTATAGTTAGTACATTATTACTTATACTACCTAAAGTAGTAGAACTAGTAAAACTAGCAGTAAGATTAACAACAGTTTCAATCCAAGTTCCAGCATAAGTAGAACCCTTGGTTATACTCCCCGTGGAGGATGCATAATCAGTTCTCTTATATCCACTTTTAACAGAACTAGTAGAAAGTTTTAAATCATAACTTCCACCAGTATTAGCTATACTACTATCAACTACTGTTAATGTACTAGTATCATATATGCTAGCTTTACTGCCTTTAAACATAACAGTATAACTATCTTTAGCTTCTGTATCATCAATTAATACAACTAATTTACCATTAGTTATAACTCCTTTTTCTATTCCATCAAATAAAACTTTAACTCCATCAGTAGGAAAAGTAACAGTATAAGATATAAATCTTTGTTCCCATTCTAATTCTACATTATGAGTTATAGGTAAATAACCACTGCTACCACTAATAGTTTGAGATTTATAATGTTCAGCAGTAATGTTAGCAGTATAATCAGTCTTAACAGGAATAGTAAATACAAATTTAGTATTATTTTCACTTATAACAGGAGTATAACCATTAATAGTAACAGTTCCGGAAACATTTAATTTAAACGTAATAGTAATTTCAGTATTCTCTGGATAAACAAGTTTAGAACCTTGATATATTTCAAATACATCTATACTACCAAGTTTAATATCATGTATTCCAATATCTCCTTGATATATAGCCATAACTTAAGCATTTGATTTAACTATATAAGTAGTATTGTTATCTTTTTGAGCAATAGCTGCATATTGAGTAGCAGTACCAACCCATATTTTAGGATTAACTATTGGTTCAATAGTAAGATTAGATAATCTATAAAGAGTTTGGTCAACTATTTGAATAGTATTATAAACATAAGAACCATCTTCGGATAAAGCAACATGATGAATTGCATTACTATTACTCCATTGAATAATTATAATGTTATCTGTATATCTAACATTAAATGTACCATATTTACCATTATAAAATACAGAATTAGGTTTACCAATAGCTGTAACAAATCCAGCAAAATTAGTAAAAATAGAATTAATAGCAGCTAATACTTTTTCTTTACTACCACTATTTGTTAATAATATAGTAATATTTCCAATATCATAAGATTTAATAATTGAATTACTATTTATAGCTACAAAAGTATTAATACTTTTAGTTTCTTCACCACCAACTCTAGCTATACCTTTATCCCAACTTAAATCGATTTTATTAATTCCACCATTAGAAAAATAAGTAATTGTGGCACTAATATTATTATTGCCTATAACAATTCTATCAAAATTAATTCTACTATTGTTATTATCAATAGCAATAATGCTCCCACCTTTTAATAATATTTCTTTTACTTCGTCAAAAGTTTTATCACAAGTAAATTCCTTTTGTCCATTAGTATATACTCCCGTAGGAACAGTTATAACTACACCATAAACAGGAATAAATCTTTCAGGAGTATCTTTTCTTTCATATAATTGTTGATTAATATCTTGCATAACTTTATAAACTTTAAATGGTGGCACTTATTCAGTACCACCATGATTAACATTAAGTTGTTTTCTTTTTAATAACAAGTTCATAACCATCAGGAATTAAAGCTTTAATAGCATCAGCAATAGCTTTATCAACTTGGGCTTTAGTATAAGTTTGTTCTACTGTTGGAACATTATCAAACTTATTATTAATTTCTTCTTTAGTATAAACATTATTACCAAGTTCAGTAATTTGATTAGGTAAAGTTTCATCAAGTTTAACTTTATCAGCAGCAGACATAACCCCAGCTACTGAAGTAGTAGCAATAGGTATATCTACATGTTTATGAGATTGTGCCGTATAATGGTCATCTTGGTCAGTTACAAATTCTTTACGATAATAATGGTATTTTAATTGTACATAGTTTGCGTATGCTTGACCAAATTCTATGGTATCTACAACAGTATTTGGTAAACTATTAGCTATCGCAGTAGTTTTTCTACCTTTACCACCATCATAAGCAGTACCTGTAACTTCACCTAAAGCTAAAGTTTCAGATATAACTGAATATTTAGTGCCAGACCAACGATAAGTCTTACCGCTATGTTCAGTATCTTCACTTATATCAACATAAATTTTACCTTTTTCAGGAGTATAATATACAGGAGCATCTTCTATATATTTCTCAGCAAAATGAGTTTCATCAACATAATATCCTTCAAGAACATCATCAACATAACTAGGTAATTGACTTGCTGGGACTTTACCATCTCCATCAAGACTAGCAATACCATTTGCTACACCACGTTTAGCTTCAATAGCTTCATTACAGAATTGAATAATCTTCTCTTTAATAATAGGATAATTATCTATATTACTAAGGATATGTTCAACTGTAGATTCAACCTTATTCTCAATAACAATTTTAAGGTTAGGATGATTATTAATATTATCAAAGATATTTTCTATATTACCTTTAATAACATTAAGTAATTCAGTAAAATTATTAATATGTTCAAATATATAAGTAACTCTAGCTTCTACTTTAGTTTCAATAAGATTCTTAAGAATAGGAAATCTATCAATATTATTGAAAATATAATCAACTCTACTATTTACAGCATTATTAATACAAGTAACAAGAGCTGGATAATTATTAATATTAGCAAATATATTCTTAACACAATTACAAACTAAATCAGAAAGAATACCAATAAGTTCAGGATAATTATTAATATTATTAAATATATAATCAACTCGTTCATTAATATTATTCTGTATAGCTTCTTGTAATTCTGGATATTGACCAATATTCTTAAATATATCAACTACTTTATTAACAGTATTAGTAATAATAAGATTCTTAATTGCAGGATAATTATCAATATTATTAAATATGTTGCCAATAGTAGTTTCTACATGAGCATTAATAGCATTAGTTATAAACTGATTAAGAACAGGATAAGAAGAAATATTATTAAAGATAGATTCAGTCCATTGTTTAATATATTGATTAAACATCTCTTTAAGTTCAGGATATTCATTAATATTATTAAATATATCTCTAATAATAATAGGCAAACTTTCAACTGTACTATTCTTAATAATTTCAACTAGTTTAGGATAATTATTAATATTATTAAACACATTAATAACAAAATCATTAATAAAACTAGTAATAATATCAAGAAAGTCTTTATAATCACCTATATTAGTAAATATCTTTTCAAGTGCTTCTGCTAAATCTTTAATAACAGTATCAAAAGACCATCCCTCCCAATTATCTGGATTGGTCCAAGCAGCATCGCTAATATCATCACTATTATATCGTTGTGTCCAATTAATATTAGTTGCATCACGATAAGTAATAATATATCCTTTACGACGATAAATTTTATCAAGTTTATTAACAGTATCAGCAAAAGTACCTTCCCAAGTTAAATAAACACTATTACAAACAGCAAGTATTCTATCTAGTCTAGTACCAGTTTTACCATCAAATATAGCTTGAATAACAGTTAAAGGATATATATTATATCTAGTATCATTTTCTTCACAATACTTATCTAGTATATGAATTGGCATATTGCCTTCTTTATCACATTGAACTTTACTAGGGTCAAAAGATTGACAATTAGTACCAACAAAAACATTTTCTTCTTCAGCCATAATTACCACGGATTAGAAACACGTTTAATATAATGTAAAGCAATAGTAGGCATAAGTTTATTAATAGCAAGATAATCACCTGTCCATCTATTACCACTTATTTGACTCCAAGTCATTTCACCATTATTACTAATGTTAGGTCCAGTCATATACCAATTAGTAGAACGATTAATGCCAAGATTATTAAATTGACTTCTATCAGTACCATAAGGAAAACCATTTTTAACACCACTATCTAAATCACCTGATATAAATCTCCAGTTACTAGGTGCTATAACTTGATTGCTATTATCACCGGATTTAGTTTTACCAACAGCAACAGCATGTTGATGAAGAGGTAAATCAGTACCACCAATATAAAATGCATATGCACTTACATTACGACCCGGAGCAGCAGGGTCATATGTATCTTTAATATTTTCAAGAACTGTTTTCCAATCAAGATTTCCTTGTTTAGGATTATTATAAATATTAATACCATTAGGTATATAACCCATAACAAAACGTCCTTGTGCAGCAGTATAAACTTCCCAACCATTAGGAGGAGTTGAAGTATCCCAAAGCATAATAGAACCAATAGGAACAACGGCAGCAATCCAAGCTTGAATTTGACTAGCAGCAACTCCACCACCTTGTCCACTTCCACCACCTTGTCCAAATCCTTCTCTAACTAATTTATTTTTAATATCAGTATAGAGAGAATTAAAATCTACATCAAGTCTACTAGGTTTAGTTTCACTGTCTGCAAATTTATTCATAACAAGATATTTACCAGTTCTAGCTTCGCCAAGTTGAGTTGTAGACATAACATTATGAGTACCATCTCCGCCTGAGCCACCACCACCTTCAAGACCTGCAATAATATCATTAATTTCTTGCTTAGTATAATAATTATTAAGTATAGAATTAATAATATTACGTACTTCTTCTTCGGTTAATCCACCTCCGCCAGAACCTCCACCGGCAGCATTAATAGTAATAGTACCATCATCATTTTCAACAAAAGTAATATTAGTACCCGGTCTAATCTTATTTTTAAACATTGATACATAATTACTTTCAAAATATTGTTTATACTCATTACTGATATTACTACCATTTTGATTTATTTTATTAAGAATTTCTTCAATCTTATTATTAATATATTGCTCAAGATTATTAATACTACCTTCTATACTACTATTTAAATCTCCAATCTTATTATAAATATCTTCAAATTTAGCATTATATTCAGTAATAAGATTATCAATTCTAGTATTAATATCAACAATATTTTGTTGTAATTGAGATATTTGATTATCATGAATTTCAAGATGGTCATTAATCTTTTTAAGTTCTGCAAGAAGCCAAGCATAAAACTTTTCCATCTCTTCTCTTAACTTCTCTAAGAAAGCTTCAAATTCAGCACGAGTAAGATATACAGATAAATCAAAACCCATACTTACCCATTTTTCACCATCCCAAAACCAATAAAAATCATTAGTATAAGCTCCACCCCAACCAACAATTTCAACTTGTTTATTATCTTCACCTAAATCAAGAGGGTGATAAAGTATTTGACCAACAGCCCAATTTCCATCAAGAGATATAGATTCTTTATCAAACATATCTTCTTGACGATAATTACTAAGAAGTCTACATTGATTTAATTTAACTGCACCATCATACATTCTACCACCTCTCCAAAGAATAATACTATTATCTGGAAGTTCAATAGTTTGTCCAGCTAAACAATAATCATATTGAAGTATATAAATAGTATTAGGCTCGTTAATCATATCTTGGGTAAGAGTATTAACACCACTAATCATATTCTTACGAAGATATTTACGAGCCTTTCCACTATAATCATTAACATTATAGTCTTTATCTGCAAATTTAAGAAGATTATCAACAACTGTTAAATCTTCTTCATCAGCTGCATTAGTAATCTGTGAAGCAGTAAACATTTGTTTAACAGATTCACTAAGCATTTCAGGAGTAATCTGACCTTCAAGTATTTGAACAGCATTATCTTCAAAATACTGTTTAAGTACTTGTGCCATATAATTAACTACAACATTACGACGAAGATAGTTATCTTGAATATTAATACCAAATTCATCAGCAACTGCGCGTTCTGCAATTGCTCTTGGAAACATACCACTAAATGATTCTACAAATTTAGAACCAATTTCAGAATCAGCTTCAAGATGCCATTTCTTTGCATTAGTAACAGGAGTTATTTCATCAAGAATATAACTTTTTTTAGTTTCAATAACATAAACTTCACAACCTACTCCAATCTGTTCCCAAGTAAGAGCATCTCTATCTTCCATTGTAGATACTACAATTCTAGCAGCTTTAAGACCTCTTTGAACAACAGCAATAAGTTCTAGTATTTCTTTCTTGAAAGTTTCATAATCAATAACTAAATCTTCTCGAAGTTTAGCAATAGGCTGCCAATACTCTTCATTAGATAAAGGAATACCAGCAGGAACAGCTTTACGAGATATATAGCTAGCATAGAAACCGTCATGAACTATACATAGTCTTTCATAAGGTCTATCATTCCATTGACCATTACAAGTAAGACTAACTTTACCAAGTTCTTCTTCTATTGTTTTCATACGTTCTCTAGGTTTACTAAATTCATAGTGTAGACCCCCCGTAGAGGATGGAACACATTCACATTATTCATTATCATAATCAACATCACTAAGACTATAAGTTTCATTATATTCTTTGCCTTCTTCTTTCTTCTCCCAAAGTTTACCAGTTTCAGGGTCAACATAAAATTTAGGAGCATCTCCACAACTAACTATTGCATGAATTTTACCTTCTTCATCAACAGGAAGCGTAATAGAACCACTATACTGAACTTGTTCACTACCTTCATAAATAATATTAAGTTGACCTTTAATATATTTAAGAAGAGTTTCAGCAAGTTTATCTTGACCAAGTTGATATGCCGCCATAGCAGATTGAAACATATTCCAACAAGTAACAATATTCTTATTATTACCTTTACAAGTAGCAGAACAATCATTAAGCATATCAAGTCCATATTGTGCCATAAGAACTAATAGTTTATGATAAACACAAACATATTTGCTAGGAACAGTCATATAAACATATTGAGGTTCAATCTCAACTTGTTCAGTTCCATCAGCTTTTACATAGACACCATTAACATAATTATCATCTATTTGTTCACTCATTCTATCATCAAGTTATTGTATGAATTAATAATTGATTTTTGTTGCTCATCAGAAAGCAATTCTAAGGCTTCTAGTGCTTGAATTAAAATTTGTCCTTGTGTTAGTTTGCACCAATTTTTTTCGTTCAATGGGAAGCCTAATTCTGCTATTCTCACCTGTTTTTCAGCCATGCTTGCAATACGTAATTGCATCTCTTTCGATAGCTGTTTTGGATTATTAATATAACCTCTTATCATAATACCATCTTATTTAAATGCCTTATTAATAATATAAGCAGTATAAACATTAACTCTAATATCAATACGTTTATTAAACGCAAGAATACGTTGATTAGAATCAAGATTTTTATTATAGATAATATTTATAATATCACCATAAATATCTTCTTTCCATTCTTCTTTCATATAATGACTAAGATAATCTTCATCACCACGATACATATTAAGTTTAGAATAAGCATCATAATAAACACTATTAACTAAATGTCTAGCGTTATATTCTATTTGGTCACGATTATTATCAACATTATTAGTAATAATAGTTGAAGCAACAAACTTTGCACATTCCGAAGCTGCATTAACCATAGTAATAGAAATAACAGCTTTAGATTTTTCTCTATCTTTTTCAATAATATCTCTAGTAACTATGTTAAGAAGTTTGGCAATATCATCTAAAGGATTTCTTTTGTTATTATCAATTATCTTATTAATTATAAGATAAATAACAATAACAATACCGGGAATAAAACCTTGTTCAAAGGCATTTTGAATTAATTCCATTTTTATAAATACAAGAATAGGGACTATCAGTATCAACACTAATGCTAATACCAATAGCCCCTATTCGATTAATATTACCTAATATTTACCTAATCGAGTCGGGTAATAGGTTATGCTTTTTCTTCAGTAGCAATAGCTTTAAGGATAGTTTCAACAGTTGCAATAGCAGCAGCTCCAGTAGGGAATGCTATTTGTACAATCTGATGAACAACTTCATCTCTAGTTTTCATTTCACGTGGAACAGCAAAACGAAGAGTAAAGATAGTATATCCAGCATCTGCACTATCAGGTTGTTTCAAAGGATTAAGCGGATATGTAGGATACAGTTCAGTATAAGTATCTCGATAAGTATATTCGATACCAGCATCGGCAGCAGCTTTATTAGCCAAATCAGTAATATAAGCCGCATCTCCATATGCAGGAAAACCAGTAGCTGTAACTGTAACACTAATACCAACTAATTCATCAGCTCCAAGAATTTCATAATCAATACCTTTAGACTCAGCAGTTAAAGTAATTTTAGCCTCAGCAACAGATGCTTTAATACCATGTCCAACAGTATTATTATTAATTTGGTTAGCTAATTTCTTTGCTACATCATTAGCAGTAGGATTAAGACCAGTATGAATGGTAGCAGTCCAACGATTACGTTCATTGAACTTTAATCCTTTTTTCACAATCATAATAGAATAATCAGAATAAGCATTTACATCTCCAATAGTAAGATTAGCAGAGAAAGTAGTAGCAGCTTGATAAACACCTTTAACAAAAGTAAGATGTTTCTTATAAGCTGGAAGAACTACTGGACCATTTGCTTCACGACCAAGATTAATGTAAAACTTATCGGTAATCTTAGTACCGTTAGCGTCAATAGTTTCCTTGCCATTAGCAAGATAAGTAAAAGCAACCGCTCCAGCAGCAATAGGTAAGTCTGCTCCATAAGCGACATTGCCCGCTAACAAAAACTGTCTCATTTTTAATTTAATTTAGAGTTTAACTTTGTTTATCAGCTCCATTAGAAGTAGCACCAATACTAGCAAGATAAATCTGCACTGCACGCATAACTATTTCCATATGTAAATAAGGAGGTAAATCACAATTAACCCAATCTTCTTCTCTATCTTCATCAAACTTAACTTTAGCAGGTTCTTTGATATAAAGATATTTAACTAATTGAGGTTTAACTGTATTATTACGTCCAGTATATATATCAACATTGATACCAGATTCATCTCCAAATATAGTAACTATCGGAGCATCTTTCGCAGCACGATTACAGAAATCTCTTAGCGTTTGACCTAAATCTTCAGCTTCAATAATTCTGCAATCATAAATTGTCTTGCCATTATAACTAACTTGAAAGCCTGTATATAGCATTATTCCGTCGCTATTAATATTAATTTTATAAGGGTCAACTTCTGTTCCACCACCTGTAATATCTCCGCCGTTAACAGTACCCGCTGTGTATAAAGTTCTAAGAGCATTAACAGGACTAATAGAAGCATTTTGTCGAGCAACCTTATCATTATAAGGAACAGGTCCGACGTTTTCTACTATTACATTTCTAGCTTTTTCAATTATAGCAGCATTAAGACAAATATCTATATCTTCCATGAGAATAGCACGAACGGTCTGCATACCCATCTGTTGTGCCAGTTCTCTGAACGTCACGTGCATCTCCCCAATGTTCATAATCAAATGTTTTTAAGTTTATTTTTATAAGCACTAACAAGAGCACTATTAGTAGGATTCTTAAACCATGTAACAGCTTCCTTAACATTAGCACCAATGAACTCACCATCAGGAGTAGTAATATTCTGATTATGAATTGCTCTGATAAATTCTCCACGAGAAATAAGAACCTCAATTAAAGATTTAATAGTAATATCTTTATCATTGCAAAGTTTATTAAACTTAGCAGGTTCATTTGTACTAAATTTATCAAGATGAGTTTGTTTATCAACAGTATCCATAGCCATACCGTTAGGAATATTAATATTATTGGCAACACAGTATTGAATAAATACAGCATCAAACAAATCACTATTCGTGAGAAGTTTAACATAATTGCCTTTAGCCGAATTAATTTCCTGACGATGTTTAGCAAGACGCTCAGCTTCTCTTTGGTCATCTTTAAAATAAAATCTAATAGATGGGTCAGAATTAATAAGAGCAATATCTTTAGCTACATCTTTATACAATAAACAATGACGATAAATTAGATAATCATCAAGAACAATAGGATAACCATATTTATACTTTTCACTTTCAAGAAGATTTAACTTAGTAATCTTAGCTTCAAGAGCTTCTCTAAGTTCTTTAACTCCTTTACGGTCACTATTCATATAAGCAGTTTCAATAGCTTCTTCTTCGGCTCTAAAACGAAGATAATCTCGTTTACGATTCCAAAAGAAAGAAATATCAAAAGTCTTACCTAGTTCATCAATTGACACACTAATATTATTAAGATAAGCCTTAACCCGTGAAATAAAGTTTTCATTATTAGGAGCAAGACCAATTAAAGCAGGAAAATAAGATTCAATCTCACCTTTATTAGAAGAAATAGTACGAGAACTACGAACACAACTACCAATCTTATCCATTCGTTTAGGTAATGTTTTATCATTAACTCTACGATATAATGAATAATTAGTAACTAAATTAATAGTAATAGTTCGTTTTTCAGTATAAGGTTCATCAAGACTTTCATCTCTAAATCCTACTGTATTAGCAGGCTGTTTATTTACTCCATCCTCTACGGGGGGTATAACCTGTTTATCTGTATTTATATTAGAAGCAGCAGGAGTATTTTCTCCTGCTTTATTAGCTTCATTTACTTTGTTAAAATCCATATCTTAAATAGCTTCTTTTAAATGATTATAATACACATTTCAATAAGAACATCTTAGTAGTGTTATCTACCTGCAAACCAATAGAGCCTTTAACTTCATAACGAGCCATATCAATTTCAGTAGCTGCATGATTAGTATTAGGCAATCCCCAGCAAGAAGGAATATCAGTCATACCTTCGATAACTTTAGCTTTATAAGCCTGTCCTTTTTGACGTACTATACGAACATTCTGATTACCTTTATAATTACTCATATCAATCAAAGCAGCTTGATGAGAAGTAATAGGCAAGCCAGTAGTAGGATGAATCATACCATTTTGCTTAGCAGCTTCAGCATCAGTACCCTTATCGAAATAAGCATTATGAATAACAGTAATAGTATATCCATCTGGAGTTTTATACTTATTAAAGTAACGTCCATAAGAAAGACCATCACCATTATCTTGAATCATCTTTTCACCAAGAGGAGTAATAAATCCGTTTTCTTTAGCATCAGTTCTGATAGCCATTTCAAAGTCACGAATAAATCCTTTACCGCCCATAAGAGCTACATTCTTATCGCCATCTTGAGTATCACGGTCAAGAACATCACCGATTGTACGTTCAAGTTTGTTAACAGTCAGAACTTCACCATAAGTATCATAGTTAGATTCACGACAAATTTCTAACATACCAGCAGTACGAGGAATAGGTTTACCATTATCATGGTCTTTCAAAGGAATAGTACCATCAGGTAAACGATTATATTCAGACTTCCACAAACGTTCTTCGTTCATTACTCTCATGTGCAAGTTGAACTGTCGCATCTCTTCGTTAATCCAAAGATTAGAAGTACTACCATTATCATTTTGGAATTGATATTGAGTAACAACATTAGCAAGATTACCAGCTATTTCTTTAGAATAACGATAAAACTCAAGTTGAGAAGTCATTCCAGCAGGCCCCATAGTATTGCTTCTATTACCTTTAGAATAAGATTCAGAAACAGTAGGAGCACTCATTGCCCAATACATACCTTTAGCCAACCATTGAGGGTCAACATAAGCATCAGGATTAGGAGAAGTAAGTTTCAAAAGATAAGCATAACCATAAGCAGATTCACCTAAGTCTTTCTGAATACGAACTTGAGTAACACCATCAGGAGCAGTAAGACCATGTTGTTCAATAAACCAATGAGTAGAGAAATGAACTTCAAATTCACTACCATTTTGACCCGGTTTAGTAACAGCAGGATTAAAGTAAGTTACAAAGTCTGTAAACTTCATACGACCCATAGTTTTCCAAGTCCATTGTACAGTAGTAACATTTTTAATACCACGACTACCTTGACCTTCAGTAATAAAACTTAAAGGAAAACGGTCATCATCCATACCATAATTATAAGTCAGAAAACTATTAATTTCTTCTGGCTTTTGAAGTTGAAGATAAGCAATTGATTCTTCATTAGAATAACCTCTATCTTCATAACGAGTTTGTCCAATAACACGTAATGTTTTCATCTACAAATTTACTATTATGTTAATAACCAAAACGCTCATCTTTCAGAACGTCTTTTTTACTGTCAGGTTTAGTTATTTTAATAGCTCCTTTTGTAGATTTACGTTGACTAGCAGTAAGTTTCAACTTTTTAGCTTCTTTATCAGAAACAGCCATTTCTATCAAACTATCATAACCTTTACCTGTATATTTAAGCCAAGCTTTAAGCAGTTCTTCATCGCGTCTTTCAGCAGGAGATAACTTCATTAAATCATTTTCATAACGAGAAAGTCCTTTATCATCAACTTGATAAACATAATTGAAGAAATCTTCAGGAGTAGTAGAAATCTGTTTACCATTACGTTCAATAATAACAGTTTCAGGAATACGATAACCAGCAATTTGTCGTTTATCAATACATTCTTTAACTCCATTCCAAAATTCCACAAGTTGTTTCTCTTCTTCTGCTTTAACTCGCATAGCTTCTTTAGCATTAGCTTCACGCATTTCGTTATCAGCTTTCTGAAGAGCTTCAAGTTCTTCTTTAGCAACATTGAAAAGTTCATTACTATCTTTAAGATATTGAATATACTTATTAACATTACCACGACGATTAAATTCCTTAAACGCCTCACGAACAATAGCTTCTTGTTGACTTACATTATTTTCATCTACTTCAATACCGCTTCTATCTCGAAGTTCACCAAAGCCTTCAAATGAATTACCATTTGCAACATAATAATTAAGAAAATCACCAACAATAGGATAATCTTCAAATAATTTATTAACACCAGCTTGAGCAAATTCGTCACGTTTTAAATCAATAACGGATTGAATATAACTTGCAACTCCTTGAGGAGTATTATCAAAAGCAACTGGTTTACCATCTTCTGAAGTAACAGAAACACCTACAAGTTCTTGAATCGATTTAACATCAATAGTATTTTCTTCTTTAGTATCTTCTACTTCAAATTCTTTAAGATAAGCAGCAACTTCATTTTTAGCTTTAAAGATATTACCTTTATCGTCAATAAGATTACCGTCTTTATCAACAGTATATTTATTATCTCCATCTTCGATAATAGTACCTTCTTCTAAACCATGTTCAGCATCAGCGTCATTCGCTTTGTCATTAGGCTTACCCCCCGTGGAGGATGAAGATTGGTTATCTTTATTAGCATTAGAATCACTATTTTCATCTCCATTACCACTATTAGTAATATCATCAATAGGATTACCATTAGCATCTAACTGCCCTGTTTTACCTGTATCAAGGTCTGTAATGTCGTCAGTAGGTTTTCCATCACCATTAGATGTTTCACCATTAAAACCAAAACTATCAAAATTAGGCATAATTCTTTGTTTTTAATTAATTACTATATCACAAATATAAACTATAATAATAATACGAGTTTTACTTGTATCGTTAAAATATGTTCACCTTTAAGCCGATTTGCCGACTAACATACTATTGCTAACTAGGATATTTATTACTGATAACCTATCCTGTTGCTTTCAGAGAAGCCATGTATGAATCAAATTTTATCATAATGATTAATCTATCACGAAATAAATAAAGTGCTTAAAATGAGCTTAAAATGGCCCATGTGATGTAAAGAAAAATGAAAATGGGCTAAACCTACTTTCACAAGCAAGTCCAGCCCTATTATGAACAAAAATTATAAGTCCAGTCGATTATTTACTTTTACTATCATAACGATTTTTATTCGTTTTTGCAATCTTGACTTTATCATCACTTTCTTTAAGTTTAACAGCTAATTCTTTTTCTTTAAGTTGTGCTTCAACAGAAGTCTTTTGAGCATCTAAACTAAGTTTACTACGTTCAAGATTAAGTCTAGCATTTTCCATACGTTCTTCAGCTTGACTCTTTTCAGCATCACTAAGACCATTATCAAAACTCATAATATTAGCATTTGCTTTCATAGCTTCAATCTGACCATCAAGATATTTTTCAACTCTAATTGTTTCTCTATCTTGTTCTGCTTTTCTATCAATCTTAGCAAGTTCAAATTCTTGACGAAGTTGTTCTGTTTGTTGAGAAACACGTTCAACATCAAGTTCATGTTCACGTTGAATATTTTGATACTTATCAATAAGTTTACTAATTTGAGCAACATTATCTCCACGTATAGCAGCATTAGCCATATCCATATTACCATTTTGAGCAGCACTAAATGCAAGTTGTTTATATTGTTCAAGTTTCTCACGTTCTTTAACAGAAGTTTTACAAGTAACAATATAATTAGCAAATATATGACTATTAACATCAAGACTTAAATATCTAATATCGCCATCTTTAGTTTTATAAGAAGTATTAAGACCATCAATCCAAGCAAGTTTAGTATAATCCATTTCAGCTTGATAATCTCGTTCTCTCATTTTATCAAATATAAATTCAATAATAACAGAACCCATACTTCCACGAATAACTGCTTCATCAGTAACTCCTTTACCAGCACTATTAGCAATCTCGCCATAACGTTGTGGAGTCATATCACATTCCATTTTAGCAGTCTGTTCAATCTCTTGAATAAGTTGCCCAAGTTCAGTAATATAATTATTCATACGACTTTCAAGATAACGAACATTTTGTGCTTTAACTAAATTAGCATCATCTTCATCATCAATATAGAGTACACCATCAGCAGCCATACGATATATAGTTTCAGCAGGCTTTTTACCAAGAAGAGATTTAGCAATCATAAGAACATTCATCTTATTTTTAGCAATAGCCATTTCTCTATGATAAGAAACTATATTACGAAATACTTGATAAGGAATAACTGTATCTACAACACTAAATCTTCCAAAACCAGGCAAAAGTTCTGCAATACCATTATAAGGAAGTTTACCATTCCTATTGTAAGCAATAGGACGAGCCTTATAAGGATATATGCTTGTAGCACGAGAACCAATTCTAACGCTCTCATAAACTTGTGGACGCCACACCCATTCAATACTAATATCACCACCAGCAGGGTTAAGCTGATAAGTTTCATCAACAATTCTTGTTGTAACAAATGCTCCATTACTATATGTAAGAATACCTTCTTTTATTTCACCTCTCCAAACAGTATGCCAAACTTCAAATAAACCATTATTAGCATCACGAGCCATTATATTAGTGTTCTTAATATGTTGCAAATCATCTTTATTAAATTTACTACATATATCACCAAAATAATACATATACTTATCCCAATTTAAAAGTGCTTTATCACTAGAAGTAGTAGCACTATATTGATAATATGTATCAAGAGCTTCACGTTCTTTTTCAGAAAGATATTCATAAAATTCATCTATAATTTGTTGTTTAGTCAACATACGACGTTCAGCAAACATATCATAATCTTCTGCAAACATATTATCGTTAGGAACAGGAAAAGCATCTCTAACACTAACAACACGTTTAATTAATTGATTACCTACAACATCTCTATATGTATAACAAGCTCCAAAAGCAACAAATTCAAAATAAGCTCTAGCGTATATAGTAAAAGCATCAGTAAGGTCATCAATAACATTAATTAAATCTTGTCCTTGTGCACTAATATCATCAATAAAATTTTCATTAAATTCTTTAATAAAAGCTTCAATATCAACAGCTTGTTCAGGATTAAATTGTTCAGGATTATTACCTTCATTAACAAACTGCATATAACTTTCTTGTATCTTTTTAGCAACAGCTTGTTCTGCAAGCATCATAATTTGTTTACCAAGTTCAGCATCTCTAGCAAATACAACTTCTGGATTATTAGCTCCAACAATAAAATCATGTGGATTCTTAATATATTCACCAATATATCTTCTAATAATACCTTTCATCATATCATAATTACGCATAGTAGCTGGAAAACGAGTTAGATTTTCATCTTTCTCATTATAAGGATTAAGAGTTTTTCTATAATATTCTCTAGGAATATTGCCAAGAAGAATATTAAACTTTTCTTCTACATTAAAATCAGCTTTACAAGCAATACCAGCTTCTATAACGTAATCACAACATTTAGCATACCAATCAACTTCTTGTTTTTCAGCATAACTAACATGCTGATTAGGAAAATCAAGTCTACCAAAATTATACATATCTTTATTTGTTTAATCTTAAAACCATTGTCTATTAAAAATATCTGTTTTATCATTATCTTCTGTAACTTTCTTACGACTAGCAAGTTCTCGTTTACCTTTAATATCAATAGACTTCCAATATATACCTAAAAGTATAAGACTAGATATACGGTCAAAGTTACCTTCAGCATTAAACTTTTTAAGTTCAAGAATTGTTTGATAATCAAGAAATCTTTCAAAAACATAAATATCTTCTCCAAATTCATTCTTACCAATAACTTCATATAAGAATTCTTTAAGAAGACGAAGACCATCTAGTTTCTTAGGACCACTACCAATATTATAACCATAACTAGTACTAACTTTTTCTTTAACAGCAGAATCCCAAACATATAAAGGTTCATAACCTAGATATTTAGTAGCTTTCCATTTACGAAAATTAGAAACAGTTTCACCACGATTTATTTCTACAAGTCCAGTACCAATACAATTATACCATTTACATAGTCGATAAAACTTTTCATCAGCTTCTTCTAGTCTTTCAGTACGTCCATAATATGCAGCACATAACTTAGGTTTAAATCCGTTACGTTCTCTAGGCATTTCAATAACAAATATACTATTATGAGAATGTCTATCAGTAATTTCTTTTTTATCTTTATCAATACCAACAGGGTCATAAACTGCAACATAAGTACCGGGAAGAATACTTCTTATAAGCCTATCGCCAATATATGTTTCTTCATATTCAGGAGCAAACCAAACTCTTATACAACCATGAGGGTCTTCGTTACCACGTCTAGGAACTCCTTGAATATAATCATAAGTTTTCATATCAGGATTTTCAATTCTTATACGAGCATTAGATTTAAAATAAATCTTTTTAGTTCCATCTTCAAATAGTTCACCATCAGTATAAAACTTATAACTATTATCAACTCGAAGTTTATCTTCAAACTTATTAAGAGCTTCACTACTAAATATATTTTCACTAGCACTACTAAAAGATTCAGCAGGAAATAAAGCACGCTGACCAAGATAATTAAGATATTCTGCAAAAGTCTTAGCAGTCTTTTTCTTTTCAACTCTTTCTCGTGCAGCAAGTTGAAGTCCTATTCGTAGATTACTATTTCCATCTTCATCAAATCCTTTAACTCCATCTATCTCTCCCTCAAGACCCCAAGCATAAGATTTAAAGAATCCACAAACTTCATTACGAGCATCATTATCAAAAACATTTTCAAAAGCCATAAATCCAAATGCTCTAGGATTATAAAAGTTTTGTTCAAATATTTGCATATTAGCAGCAGTAGCAGTTCCCCAAGCCATAAGAGTACCAGTAGTACGAGTACCAACAGTCATTGTAGGTTCGGTTACATTCATAAACTCATCAAAGTTCTGCATTGTAGATAACTCTTCAACTTTAATTGTAACAGCATCTTTACCAATAGCACAGTCAGGATTATTATTAGCACTAACACTTAAAAGAGAACTAGACCAACTATCATCAGCTTCAACTCCATTTTTCATACGATAACCAAGTTTAAAACTATCAGTAGTAGGACTATATATACCTCTTTTAAATGGAGTCTTTTCTTCAAAGAACTTTAAATTATTAACAGCAAAATCACTTAAACCTCCTTGTTTAATTAAATATTTATTATCAGCCGCAACATGAATAACAACTTTATGTTTAGATAAATTAACTTCATTAGAACTGTCAGCAGCCATAATATAAGAAAAACCTCCACGTCGAGTTTTATCAATAATAAGATGCAAACCATTACGTCTACAAAATTCTATAATTTGCCAAGTCCAAAATTGAGCATCAATAAAACTAGGAAAACTATAAATCTTTTTAGCAGTGGCTCCATGTTCAGTAACAATAACAGATGATTCATCTGTACGTTCCATACGAGTATAATTAAGAAAATTATAATGACCACCTGTTATCCAAACATCTTCTATACTTCCATCCGGATTTTGCCAACAAGGAGCAGAAAAACCATTACGTCGTCTATCACATTCTCTACGTCTAAATTGTCTATGAGGAATACTATCAACTTTAAATTGTGTATATCTACCTGTGGCTTGATATGTTCTAGCAGCTTCATTAAAAAGTTCAGTATTAACAAATTTGCCGGGTCTAATATTTAAAAGAAAACCACCACTATCTCCAATTAAAAAGTTATTATGAGGGTCATACCATCCACAATCACTAGCTTTCTTATACTTTTTCTCTTTATCAGGTTCTTCAATGTATTCTAGAAAAGGATATTTACCATCAGCCATAATATTTTATTTAACTAGTAAACAAACAACAAAAGCGATAGCGCAAACAGCACCACCGCTTACCAAATATCTATTCTTACGTTTAATACGTTCAATAGACTTATTTAAATTATCATTTACTTTATTACTATTATCAAGATTATTTTGTAAAATTTCAACTTCTTTATAAAGAGCATTATATTTAATCTTATGAAGATTAATTATACTATCTTGTTCGTTAATAATATCTTTATAAAGTTTAGCTTTAATAATTTTAGTATTAGCAATCTTAATCATATTAATAGGGACAAGAACAGTTGTATCAGTAGTATTGACTCCCCGTGGAGGATGCACTACATTATCAATCTCACTCTGACACCAACTTCTTGAATAACTCCCAAGTAGCACTGTCATTAAGACTAATAACTTTATCTTCAATATCTTTTTCATGTTCTTTAAGTTTATAAACTATACTTTCTCTTTCAGTTATAACTAACTGTATAGAATCAATCCGAACATGATTAATAGCAGTGTCACTTTTATTATATGAATTGGCTTCTACACTAAAACGACTTATTGATAAATACAGAGTAACACATAAATTAATAATCGCTATTATAAATATTGCTATCAGCATCTTCTTCATAATTCTATACAGTATTAAGTTAATCTTTTATTTCTATAAGTTTATTAAGTAAATCAAGGTTCCATCTACCAGTTTCTTTAAGTCCAAGAACTCTTTGAGCCATCTTGATAGCTGCAACTTGACCACAATTCACGTTAGTATCAAATAATTGTTCAGCAACTCTCTGACTATTAAAATCATCAAGTTCAAATACATCCCAATAACCTATTTTATACTTTTCCCAAACAAGTTTCTGAAGCTGAACATCATTATCAAGCTTAGACTTAAACTCTTTACTACCAACAGTATAATGTTTCTTATAAGAATCAATCATAGTCCAACCTTGCCAAGTAGGATTATATTTACGACTGATACCTCTATAAGTTTCTCCACCAGCATCATCTTTATCGTTTACATAACCACCTTCTTTAATAGATAGTTTTTTAAAAGCATCTCCAAAGTAAGCCATAATTTAATTTATATAAGGATTAGTACAATATCTAAAACAATCAACAGCGTCATAATATTCATCTTCATCAAATTCTTTAATTGTAATCCAAAACCAAAGAACTTTAATTTGAACTTTATAAATTACAAATATAAGTTTATCATCAAGAGCGTGTTCATTGCCAATTAATCTTATATTTTTTCTACGATTAATAATATACATAATATTTTATTCTTCAAGAGTTCTACGAATCCATGAACGTAAAAATTTGATATTATTTCCTTTTCCTGCAATATCATTATAATATCTAATACGTTCAAGTTTATATTTAGCTACAAAATAATCAGCACTAATTGTAGTATCAGATTTATAAGCGTTAAGAGAATCTTGAGTTCTACGAAGTAATTCTTTAGTTAGAACTAATTCATTAACCGCAGTAGAATCAGTAACAGGAATATAACGAATTTCAGGAACAGGAGTAATACGTTTAGCACATCCACTAGATAAACAAATAGCAAATATAACTAAAACAATAAAACCAATAATTACTCCAATTAAATTATCTTTATTTAATTTCATATAGCAAGTTTAAATTGAGTTTGAATACCACTAGCTTTAATTTGTAATTCTCTATCTTTAAGAACTTTATTAATATCATCACGCAGATAATTCATAGTAAAGAATTTAGTAGTTTCAACAGGATTTTCTTTAATATGATAAAGACCATCAGAAAATCTTTTTGGCATACCATATTCATTAAGTTCAAAATCACTATCAATATGACATAACCAAATACCTTTAATAGTTAAACCAAGTATATATTCAACAGCAAAAGCATACATACTAAGTTGAAGATTATATATAGCACCATTACAATTAGGAAGATGATTAAGAGGAGCTAAAAGTCGTTCATCTTTATCAACCCAAACATTAGTTTGTTGTGCAGGTTTAACTGTTTTATCTTTCTTATAATAACCACTACTAAATCTTAATCCACCACGATTAGTTTTCCAATCGCCTACAACAGCACAATTAGTATCTTCATTAACTAGAAGAATATCAATAGTTCCACTAATTAACCAATCTATAAGAAACATACCAATCTCACTATAAATCTTATATCCTCTTTCAGTGTACATTTTAAACGCATCATAAATAAGAGGATAACGATTATTAGTAAGTTCAATAAAATCTTTAAGATTAAGTAACTTATAATTAGCACCAAAATTTGGAACATCAGCAATAGTAACCATTACACCATCTTTACGTTTATCAAGATAATTAATAGCTTGTTGAAACATAGATGCTCCTTTAACACCATCTTCAAGACCATTATGAGTATTAGTTCCACGTTCACAAGCTTCTTTAGTAATAGTTGACCATTGTTCTTCTAGTTTCTTCTCACTTATTCCTAGTTCTTTAGACTTTTTTCTCAACCAATAGTTCTTATCGAACTTAGGTTGATATCCATGAAGGATAGTAGTGGTTGAAATATAATCATTACCAAGACTATCGTTATACTTATGTTCTTCTTCATGAAAAATAAGTCTAATATCATTATATCTTTTATCTCTAAGTTCCATATTAACATTATTAAGTTCAACACTAGTTATGACCCGCTTCGGCACTACGTGCCTACGCTAGACTCCCCGTAGAGGATGGAGTAGATTAGCATCAGCTTATTCTTCAATCATACTACTAGTAATTTCAACTCCACCTCTACCAGCAACATTCTCTTGTTCATACAGAAGATTTTCTTCAGCAACATTAAGAGCTTTAATCGTGTTTGGAAACTGATTAGCTAAATCATTAATTTGTTTCATATAACCAATAACAACTGGAACATCTTCTAGACTAGCACCATCAGATAACTTGTCATTCAACAATTCATTTAACTTGCTAGCAGCTAGAGCAACATTATGAATACCACGCTTAATATTAAGTACAGCTTCCATACCTGCACCAGCTTTTTGATTATAATATCTTTTAATAAGTTTCCAAACAAGAATATCAGGTTGATAATTTTTAGGTAAATCAAAATTCTCAATAGCTTTCTTAAGAGCTTCTTTTTCACTAAGACCTTCTTGTAGACACGGACCTTTAGGATCACCAAGATAATAAATAACTCCAACTTCTTTAACATACATCTCTTTATTAGGAGATTTATCTCTAGTATAAAGAAGACTAACATCTCTATCAAGAAGTTGTTTAAGTGTAGGAGCTTTTGGCATACCAGTTTCATCTATGGTCAGCATCCAATCCAATTCCAAACCGTTCATATATTTCTTCTACTTCTTCATCAAATTCAATAATTTCAAGTTTACCCATAGCATATAGCCAAAGATTAGCATAAGCAGCATTATGTTTTTTACTTAGTTTAATCCAAATAGGAAGAAGTTTCTTTTTAAACTTATGTTCAGTCTTAATCTTTTCTTCTTCTTCATAATGTTTTTGCTTTTCTTCTTCCATAACTTTAGCAGTATATTCTTTATACTCTTCTCTAGTCATAGTTTTTCTAGCTTCTTTAAAGTCTTTATAATGACTAATAAGTTTGGAACGATACCAATTCTTTTGAATAGTACCAATATGAGGAATAGCAACACATTTATCTTTTCGTATATTAATACTAGCTTCTTTTTCAAGACTTTCAATAATAGATTTACAAAGTATTCTATCATCACCTTGAAACCCAATATCATCTAATATATTATTTATATCTTTATAGATAAGAATATAATCATCATCAAAATCTTCATGAGAACTAGTATTAGCAATATTAAAACTAGTATTAGTCTTAAAATCCATAATTGAAAGTTTAAGAACTCTTCTTAGATTACTACTATAAACAAGAACACAAGTACCTATAATTTTAAATTATACATAAGTAGTTCTAAGAAGAGTTCGATTATTTAGACGAAATGGCTAATTAGCTTTTTCAGCAGAATGATAAACAAAAGGATTAATAGCTTTATGTTTATCAGTAATAGCAGCTCTTAAATCATTAATAGCTATAACTTTAAATTCAACAAACCAAACTTTTTGTCCTTTTGTATATCCTTGATTTTGTCCAAAAGTACCAACAGTAATAGAACGAGTTAGTTCAGTATCATTAGTAATATACTTATTAACAAATTGAGAACTAAGAACATTATGTTTAAGATAAAGATGATAACCACGTTCAAGAGTAGAACGGTCAATAATAATCTTATCCATTTGGTTCATACCAATAAGTTCAGCATCTTCTTTACTAATTTTAGCAATAATTGGCATAACCTCAACTGTATTTACTTTATTATTAATAACACCAAACAAACTTTCATTTTGGCAAAGAGCAACAACACAATAATGTTTAGCAACAACTACATTAGTAAGAACAGCGTCAAGTGCTTCACTTGTTATTTCGCTAATGTCAGTAGGTATTTGAATACCAAAATCTTTAAATTTACTTTCAACTTTAATCATAACACTAAATTATTTAGTTTTAATAATACTATCAATGCCAATATTTCCAAGTTTAAGTTTGCTAGGAACTTTAACTTCTTTTTTATTCCTTTCTCCACTATGAAATTCTCTAGTGTATTTAGGTTTAGTTTCACTTTTATCTTTACCCATAACTTTATTGTTTTTAGCAAATGTAAGAGTTTGAATGAATCTACCAAGAGAAAAACTATTTTTAACATTTACATCGTAGAGGATTATATGATTATGAATATGCAAGTCATACTCCCCGTGGAGGATGAAGATAAGCTAGACTTAATCATATTAGTATTAATGATATTAATAGAGATAATGATATTGATTATAGTATTGATTAACTTGATGTGATTGATACTGATTATATCAATCCTCCACGGGGAGTATAGCGGAGAGCGAAGCTCGGAGCGGGTCACAGCGAATCTATTAATGCTGATTATATTAAATATTATATATAATATATCTATATAGATACTATTGCTAACTTATAATTATTTGATTATCAATAAGTTACAAATACCAATTTATACCATACATGGAATAGATTTCGATATTTATTTGCTAAATTTATACCATACATGGAATAGATTTCGCTATTTCCTAGAGTAATATATTTTTATGTTAAACTTAATACTATTATTGTTATGACTTTTAAAGAAGATTTTAAACCTACTAAAGTTTATAATAAACTTGTTAATGATGTTTGTTATAATGCTGATTGTTTAGAAGAATTTGAAAAACAAAGACTTGTTGTTGCTAATCCTTTTAGTTATAATAAAAGTACCAGAACTGGTATAGTTGCTGAATTTGATAATGGTTATCATCTTAGTAAAGAAGTTGGCATTAAACGTAATTTTGTTACTATTGGTATGAGAGTTTGGGATATAATAAGAAAAAATAGATATGCTGTTATTATTTCTTTTATTGGTTATATTGCTGAAAATATTAAATTTAATAGTAATGTTATTTATATTTCTCATGATTTAATTAAAGGTTATGGTTTAGTTAAGCCTAATTATAGAGATTATTATAATGCCATTGCTTATCTTGAAGATGAAAATATTATTAAAAGAACTAATTTACAAAATATTTATGTTGTTAATCCTATTTACATATTTAGAGGTGATGTTAACAAACTTATTAATATTATTAGTGAAGCTAAATTAATAAAAACTTTTGATGATAAAGATAGACTTATAGTTGATAAATTTGTTTTATTTAAAAATGATACTGATAAAGGTATTGTAATTGCGAATAAAGATTTGTATGCAACTGAAGTTGTAGATATTGGTGAGGACTGAATTAAATATAATAGTAATGATAGTAAGGATAATGACGAAAATACTGAAGATAAAAATTATGAAGATAATAGTAATGTATATTAATGTTTTGATAATGATAGTAAGAATGTTGAAGATGATAGTAAAAGTGATAGTATTGAAAATAGTGTATATTGGTGTTTTGATGAGGCTAGTGAGTATAAGGGGTGGGTCATTAAATTGGACTTGACTACCCCCGTCAAATTCTAGGAGAAAGTAATAATAATTAAAAAGAGGAAAATTAAAGTGATGAATATGACGAAAATAATGTTGAAGATAATAGTGAATAAGGTAATAATAAAGTGTATAAATATAATAGTAATGATGGTATTGAATATGAAAGTGAAGATGATGATATTGAATATTATATGTATTAGTGTGATAGTGAGGCTAATGAAAATAATAAGAATGATAATGAATGAAATGGTAATGAGAGTAATAAAGATGGTAGTGAAGATAATGATGATAAAAGTGATAGGGATAGTAATAGTGATAATTAAGTTTATTAATGTGATAATGATAATTAAGTTTATTAATGTGATAGTGGGGCTAGTGAGTATAACCCCCGGTCATGTTAAACTTGATTGACTACCCCCGCCTAAAGTTGATAGAGTTAATGATAATCCTGCTCATTATCAACATTAAATATATTGAGATTATTCATCTCATTACATTACTAACTATTAATACCAATCATTATGAAAACAAACAAACCATTGTTGTTAGTTGCAATCATACTGATGATGCCAGCTATCATACTAGCATTGAAAGTAGAGCCAACTAGTGATGAACAGATTACTGCTGTTGTATTTGGAATACTATCGGCTATTGTTAGTTATCTTAGTAGAGATTAATCTCTACTAGATGATGTTGCTCATTATCAACATTAAATACTTTGCAGTTGAAACGAAAACAACTGTCAGTAATGCTACTGATTAGCGTAATTAAATACTTAATAGTTATGCCAGACGTTAAAGATTTAGCGCAAGCTGCACAGAGTGCTGCTGCTGCTCCTGAGAATGTTAACGTAGTTGAACCAACTACTAGTGTTAACCAACCTGTTCAACCTACTGTTGATACAGATAACAAACCTGTTCAACCTACTGTTGATACAGACAACCAAAGTTCTGCGCAAGTGGAAACCATTAATGATGTTGTTAGACGCATCTGTACTGATGGTCATAGTTATGTAATGACTACTGTCATTACTAATATTGATTGCCAAGAACGTACAGGTCGTAATGGCAAGTCTTATCTCAATGCGTTTGTTACTATTGCTAGTCCTGTTAAATGTGCTCAAAGTATGCCTGATGGTACACATCAAATGGGTATGCTTGGCGCTATTCAGATACCATTTGACCAGATACTGCTTGTAATGCGCAAAGACAAGTTCTACGGTAGATTTGTCAACTATGTTGGCGAGGCTGCTGAGGCCGGTTTTGCTAGTATGTATCTGACTGGTGTTGCTGTCAAAGTTCTTTGCCAGTTTGTACCTGCTGGTGTACAAGAACGTAATCCATTTACTCGTAAAGACAATCTTTACAATATTGTGGATTATGATAGATATGTATATCATATTGTAGGTATCGAACATCCTGCTGACCCTGTTCTTGTTGGTGCATATAATGTACTTATCAAGCAGATTATGGAGGACGCTCGTGCTGCCATTGCTGCCAAGCGTGAGGCTAAAGCTAAAGCGGCTAGTTTTATTGCTACTGCAATGAGTGATGACGATCTGCCATTCTAATGGACATGACGCTACTGACCTTCGGGTTGGTAGCGTTTGTGTTATCAACAATAGTTTTGTTGATGCTGTTGCTCATTATCAACATTAAATATATTGCAGCAAACGGACTTAACAGTCTGATAAGACTTGTCAATCATGAACTAGCTGTAAGTTCTGATAAGTCTTATCCTAATATTAAACATCATGAAAGTACATCGTATTATTACTACTATTGAAGTTGAGAATGATAATTCTATTACTTCTATTGAACTTACTAAACTTTATCCTGCTAGTGATTGTATTCTTCTTGCTATTACTAATATGACTACTAATGGTAATGCTGAAGATATAACAAAAGTATATGATAGTGTTAATAAGAACAGACTTGGTATTGCTGGTAAATTAAAAAGTATCGCTCGTATTATTAATAATAGTCTTGATGATTACGAATGTGGTATATTTGGTAGAGATTATAACGATAGCGAATGTAATGATGAAACTAAAGCTGATTAACTAGATAAATGCCATGTAATTTTTTTTCTTATAATATATATTATATACGAAGTATATTATATATATATATTATACCCTAGAATCAGCGAAAGATATTGCTGGCAATACTGCTATTAATGATGATAAGACTAGTTATATTAGTGAACTTACAACAACTCATCTTGTGAAACAAGATGATGTTGGTATGACTGTCGTGACTGGTATTGATACTGATATTGGTCATGGAGATTTACTCTCATAACAAAAAGTTATAGAGGTGAAATTAGAGGTGACGAGAGGTATTGAATGCAGAGAAAGAGTATGTGGAGATGAAAGTGGTGAATGTGGATTTCGTGGAGAATGAAATGGTGGAGTTGAATGTGGTTCAAATAGGGTCAAATTGAGGTTGATGGTGGAGATGGATGTGATTGTGGTAGTGGTGAATGTGGAGATAAGGGTCGAGATGGTCATGCTAAAGGAACTAGTCCTGCTGCCATTCCTTTTCCTCCTCTTCATCCTTCTCTTCATCCTTTTCCTAATCAATCTAAACCTATTGTTCCAACTCCCTCTCTTTCTCTCCTATAACTTCTCGTTATAACTCTCATAACCTTTAGTTATAACTATTTCATCTCTATCATCTCTAGTTATATCTCTATCA